>Ga0181518_10000039_pt1 | contig 140713 bp, 135 predicted proteins | sample PEATcosm2014_Bin_28_FD_119751 | JGI IMG/M metagenome (GOLD analysis project Ga0181518, IMG submission 119751) | Peatland microbial communities from MTU Mesocosm Facility, Houghton, MI, USA - PEATcosm2014_Bin01_60_metaG | ecosystem: Environmental > Terrestrial > Soil > Wetlands > Peat | place...
CCTCGTTCGGGACGAGGGGGTCGCAGGTTCAAATCCTGCCACTCCGACCAACTTACCCGAAAACAAATATCGTCCTGGCGATCCTTCCGCCAATGCAACGCGGAAGGCTCAAAGAACATAGCCGATATCGAACATCGCCCGCAGCGTCAGGCATTCAATCTCACGTGTTATCTCACGATGCACCCGCATCGATGCGAACGAGGAGTCCACTCTGCATTACATCTGTTCACGGATTCGAACGCACCGCACACTCCCCAACCGTTGGACTCAACTGTGAATCGACGTGCTGTCCAAAGGCGCTCAATATCAGCGGTTTGACTTCCGCGGCTCCAGTTCCGACGGTGACGCAGAGGGCTATATCGGCTTTCGTGCGTTTTCGCGACATTGGATGTCCCCGTCGCTGTAATCCGCCGATGAGAGCGAGCGACCGCGCCGGGTGGACTTACAACCGAAGGCGCGACCCCCTCGGATGAACTCGGAAAGGCGCGTGGCAGTCCTGGTGAAACGGGGGTCTCGGGCGATTGAGGCACAGTGTATGGAGTCGATGGATTGAAGGTCGGCGGTGGCTGTGGCGGTGGTGGGGCGGCATAAAGCGGCTGTGCATGTGCGATTGCTACGCTGAAGAAGGCCACCCATCCGGCCACGAAAAACCTCGCCAACGCCATCCTCTGAAATCTCGTCGTTTGCATCGCGGTCTCCTTCGAGCCGAAGTATCGGCCTAGCCCCTTTGGATTGACAACACGCCTATCGATGCTGCGGTTCCGCACAGGAAGTAGCCGACATCGAATATCGGTTCGCTCTGCCCATCCGACGACCTTCCCCACCCATCAGCGCGCCCGTAAAGTCGTCACAGGTGCCATGGTCCTATCGAAACCGAGGTCCGAAAAATGCGTCTCAAAGACAAGATCGCCATCGTGGTCGGCGCCGGGCAGTCGCCGGGCGAGGGGATGGGCAATGGCCGCGCCACGGTTTTGCGGTTCGCGCAGGAAGGCGCCAAGGTGCTGGCTGTCGACAATAATCTCGCCTCCGCCGAGGAAACGGCGGCGATGGCGCGGCAAGCGGTCGGCGGCGGCGAATGCGTCGCGTTCGAAGCGGACGTGACCCGCGAGGCGACGCTCAAGGCGATGGTCGAGGCGGCGCGGCAGCGCTGGGGCCGCGTCGATATCCTGCACTACAATGTGGGCTTGAGCCTCGCCGGCGGCGACGCGCCGCTTGACGAATTCACCGAGGCCGCGTTCGACCGCATCGCCACCATCAACCTGCGCGGCGCCATCATGGCCGCCAAGCACGTGCTGCCGCCGATGCGCGCGCAGCGCTCGGGCGTCATCATCATGATCTCGTCGATCTCCGCTTTGGAGAACTACCCCTATGTGGCCTACAAGGCGACCAAGGCCGGCATGATCGCGTTCACCCAGCAGGTCGCCATCCAGAATGCCGAATTCGGCGTGCGCGCCAATGTCATCCTGCCCGGCTTGATGGACACGCCGATGGCGGTCGATACGCGTGCCAGAGTCAGCGGCAAGAGCCGGGCCGAGGTCGCCGCCGCCCGCGACGCGCGGGTGCCGCTGCGCCGCAAGATGGGCACCGCCTGGGACGTCGCCAATGCCGCGCTGTTTCTCGCCTCCGACGAGGCGAATTTCATCACCGGCGTGGCGCTGCCGGTCGACGGCGGCGCGCTGGTCAATATCAATTGAGCCGCCGGTCGGGCGAAACGATCATTGCCGCTTGCGCAAGCGCACGGCGCGTATTGATCCCGATCAATGCGGCAGCGACGGGAATTGCCAGTTTGCCGTCCGTTCGAAGCGGACGGAGACAGGATTGTGGGTGACGTTATTTTTCATTGCGAAAAGACCGGGCAGGAATTCGACAGCGGTTTCCAAGCCAACTCAGGCGACATGCAATTTCTGCCGGCGGACGCAAAAATACGCCTGCGCTGCCGGATTTGCGGCGAATTTCACGAGTTCAAGTTTACCAGCGCCAAGATCGATGAAGGCGATGAGGGGAAACCCTGATGCCATGACGTTATCGACGGCGCACGCTGAACAATTAGGCGCGATGCGCTAGTCGTCGTCGGCGCCAAGCACTTTTCCGGTCGCCGGGTTCACCACGTGCAGCCGCGTGCAGACGGCGCAGGTGACGGTTTCATAAATCTCCTTGTCGCGCTCGGTCGGGTCATCGGCGACCCAGCTCTGGACGTTCAAACCGGTGTTGGGGCAGCGGTAGAGAAATGGAGCCATGAATGCCACGCATTCAAGCGGCCAAGACCGGGCCGGAAGAGAAGTGAAAACGGTCCAGTCAAGGCCGCTTGGCTCGTCGGCGTCACCCCCGCTGAGCATTTAAAATCATAAGCGCCTCAGCGTGAGGCGGTTTGATTTGGATCAACAGAACCGAACCAGGCCCCCGCCGCGCCATGCCGACAAGCAATTCTTCCCGTTCATGGTCCCCAAATGCGAGAAGCCCCAAAACGGGGCTTCTCGCTGCCGCACGCTTGCAGGGGCTATTCCGGAAGACCCTGCTGCTGCCACTGGGACCTTATGCTCGCGCTGCCGGCCGAGCCGATTAAATGGCCGTCCGGCCCGAAGGCATGATAGGCGACAAATCCTGGGTTGACCGCGCCGGCTTTGTTGTGGCTAACGGCGGCAAACGCCAGCGAAGCGATCACGGCCGCCGCACCGACGGCGACCGCGAGAAGTTTCATTTTGCCCAATAGCATTTCACGCTCTTGTCTTGAGGATAATCATTGATTCGAGAAAGACAAGCACTTTTATTGCGATGCACAATATTGTACGATATAGCTTAACTTTAATACATAATAACAATGAGTTGATTGAATAGTGCAATGCAAGGTAAAGCCGCGTTTACCCGCCGCCAAGCGGGGCAAATTGGAACAGGACTGGCTTCGGCGGATATGCCCGTCCGGCACCTTGACCGGTACTGCGGGGAAACCCGTTGGACGGTGGCGTCTATCAGCGCTCCGCCCCCTCAGCTTTTTCGAGGGAAGAGATTACGAGCGGCGAGATGGCAATAGAGAAGAACGGATAGAACGAAGCGAATAGAGAAAACGTTCGATCATTTGCAAATCGATTTCGCAGATCGCGCTCATCCTCCCCCGCTATCGCGGGGCCGGATGAGGAGTGCGCCTCTTCAACCGCGCTCACGTTGCTCGCTGCGTACTCTCTCCTTATGCTCCGCTTCCACTGCTTGCGTTATTGGAAATCACCTTCGGGGGAAATCGATGGCAGACCAGTTGCAGGCGCGTGAAGTCAAAATCCGCGTCCATGACGGTGTCGAGATCGCCGTGGCGCTTTACATGCCGCAGGGCGAGGGGCCGTTTCCCGTGGTGCTGGCGCCGTCGCCGTACCGCTACGACAACAACACGCTGCCGGCGACACCGCAATTTCTCTGGCGCGAGACCGGGCCGATCGAATTGTATGTCGCGCGCGGCTATGTCTACGCCAACATGGATATCCGCGGCTGCGGCAAGTCGGGCGGCGAATTTCGCCTGCTCGACAAGAACGAGCAGAAAGATCTCTACGACGTCATCGAATGGGTCGGCCACCAATCGTGGTCGAACGGCAAAGTCGGCGGCATCGGCCAGTCCTACCTCTGCATGTCGCAATGGTGGATGGCGATCCAAAAACCGCCGTCGCTTGCCTGCATCGCCGCCTTCGACGGGCTGAACGATCCGTATCGCGCCTCGGTCTATCAGGGCGGCATTTTGGGCGATTTCTTCGGCAGCTATTGGTGGAACCAGAACCGCATCATCAATCGCCATCCGGCCAACGGCGAACAGCCGCGCGAGCAGACCTGCGATTTGAACCTGCTCATCCAGCAGCACGCGACCTACGACGAGTTCTGGCGCGAGCGCTGCGCGGCGGAGCGTTTGCACGAGATCGAGGTGCCGCTTTACTCGGTCGGCGTCTGGGGCAAGGTCGATCTGCACACCCGCGGCAATATCGACGGCTTCCGCCACGCCAAGGGGCCGAAGAAACTGAAGATGATCGGTCCGGTCAACGCTTTCGTCGCCAACAAGGAGTTCAACAGTCCGGAGCTGCACGAAAAGCTGCTGCTGCCGTTCTACGATCATTATCTGAAAGGCGAGGACACGGACTACGCGAAGCGCCCCGCGGTGGAATATTTCGTCCGCGGCGCCGACGCGGTGCGCAGCGCGGAAACCTGGCCGCCGCCCGGCCTGCGCTATGTGACCTGGCATTTGAGCGCGGAGAAATCCGGCAGCGTGACCTCGCTCAACGACGGCACGTTGTCGCGCGTGGCCGCGTCGGGCGAGGAGAAGACGTCTTACAGTTATCCCAATCCGGGCTGGATGCTGGGCGTGGTCGGCTTCGGGCCGAACAGCCAGCCCGATCCGGCGCGCCGCGTGCTGACCTTCGCCACCGCGCCGCTCGAGCAGGATGTGGAGATCGCCGGCCCGATCAAGCTCGTGCTGCACGCCGCTTCGAGCCGCGACGACATGGATTTCTTCGTGAAACTATCCGAGCAGATGCCGCAAGCGGCCGACGACCGCGCCAAGGGGCTCAATCCGGCGTCGTACTGGATCACCAAGGGCTGGCTGCGCGCTTCGCACCGTGTGCTCGATCCGAACAAATCGAGCGAGATGGAGCCGTATCACAGCCACAGCGATCCGACGCCGATAAAACCTGGAAAAATCTATCGCTTCGACATCAGCGTCGAGCCGATGGCGCATCGCTTCAAGAAGGGCAATCGGATCAGGCTGGAGATCGTCAACGGCGACTCGGCGGTCACCGATGTTTTATGGACGCATTATTACACGCCCAACAAGATCGGCGCCGACACGATCTACCACTCGTCGCAGTATCCGTCGGCGCTGACGCTGCCGGTGACGGAAGGCGCTTGAGCGCCTTCCCCGGATGTCGATTTAAAACGCGTGCTGGATGGTGGTGAAGACGTTCACCAGCTGGGTGCCGACGTTCTTGACCGAAGGAATGATGGCCACCGAAATGCCCGACGCGAGCAGGCCGTACTCGATCGCCGCCGCGCCGGATTCGTTTTTCAGGAAACGCTTGATCTGGTTCAACATGGGGTGCCTCTGTCTGTTTTATTTGCCGCCTGAGGCGCGTTTCAATAGCAAAAACGACATGGTAAATAAATCGAAACCGCGATTAACAATGAACGGCAAATCGGTAACCATACGCGCTCAGATGCCGAGATAGCGGTGCTGGATATCGATCGCGCTTGCCAAGTCTCGCGAGTTGCCGGTCCACACCACGCGGCCGCGTTCGATGATGGTGTGGCGATCGGCGATGCGGGTCAGCGCCTCGACATTCTTGTCGATGACCAGGATCGACTGGCCCGCGGCGCGCAGGCTTTGCAGGCAGCGCCAGATCTCGTCGCGAATGAGCGGAGCCAGCCCCTCGGTCGCCTCGTCGAGAATGAGCAGCCGCGGATTGGTCATCAGCGCGCGGCCGATCGCCAGCATCTGCTGCTCGCCGCCGGACAGCAGGTTCGCCATGGTGCCGGAGCGGCTGGCGAGCCGTGGAAACAGCGCCAGCACTTTTTCGAGCGTCCACGGCTCCGCGGCGGCAGCGCGGTTTGCGGCCGTGGCGACGAGGTTTTCGCGAGTGGTGAGATTGGAAAAAACCTGGCGGCCTTCCGGCACCAGGCCGATGCCGAGCTTGGCGACGCGATAGGACGGCAGATCGCGGATGTCCTCGCCGGCAAAGCGGATCGAGCCCGCAGTCGCGCGCGTCAGTCCCATGATCGAGCGCACGGTCGTGGTCTTGCCCATGCCGTTGCGGCCCATCAGCGACACCATTTCGCCCGGCGCGATGGCGAACGAAATACCGAACAGCACGCGGCTCTGGCCGTAGCTGGTCTCGATGTTGGACACTTCGAGCAGCGGCGGCTCAGTCATTGTACGTTCAGCCACGGGTCGCCTCCTGCTCGCCGAGATAGGCTTCGCGCACCGCGGCATCGGCGCGGATCGTTGCCGGATCGCCCGAGGCGATGACCCGGCCATAGACCAGGACGGTGATGCGGTCGGCGAGCGCGAACACGGTTTCCATGTCGTGCTCGATCAGGAGAATAGTGATGCCGCCCTTGAGCTCGCGCAGCATCGTCACCATGCGCGCGGACTCGTCCGGGCCCATGCCGGCCATCGGTTCATCGAGCAGCAGGAGCCGCGGCCGCGTCGCCAGCGCCATGGCGATTTCGAGCTGGCGCCGCTCGCCGTGGCTCAGCCTGTCGACACGCATGGCGGCGCGCGCGCCGAGTCCGACGCGCTCGAGCGAGGCCTGCGCCGGCGCGCGCAAGCCGTCGTCGCGCCGCGCGTCATTCCAGAAACGGAACGAGTGGCCGGAATGCGCCTGCACCGCGAGCGCGACATTGTCGAGCGCGGTGAAATCGCGGAACAGCGAGGTGATCTGGAACGAGCGCGCCAGCCCGAGGTGGCTGCGGCGATCGGCCGACAGCGCGGTGATATCGTCGCCATCGAAACGGATGGCGCCGCCATGCGGCGCGATCTCGCCGGTCAACAGACCGATCAGCGTGGTCTTGCCGGCGCCGTTCGGGCCGATGATGGCGTGGAATTCGCCGCGCGGAATATCGAGCGTGATGGCGTGGGAGGCGATGACGCCGCCGAAGCGCTTGGTCAGCCGTTCGATCTGCAGCAGCGGCTCGGTCACGGCGCGCGCCTCTCGAACAGACCGGCGATGCCGCCGTGCAGGTAGATCGCGACCAGGAGCAGCGTTGGCCCGAGGAAAAGACCCGGATATTCGGTGACGCGCGACAGTGCCTCCTCCAGCAGCAGATACGTCACCGTGCCGATCAGCGGGCCGAACGGCGTGGCCAGGCCGCCGAGCACGACCATGACCATGAGATCGCCCGAGCGGGTCCAGAACATCATCGCCGGGCTGATGAAATTGGTGTGATTGGCCAAGAGCGCGCCGGCAAGCCCGCACAGCGCGCCGGCGATGACGAAGCAGACGAGCTTGTAACGAAAGACCGGAAATCCGATGGCGCGCATGCGCCGTTCGTTGGAGCGAGCGCCCTGAATCACGAGGCCGAAGCGCGAATTGACCATGCGCGAGACGAGATAGATGCTCGTCAACAGCAGCGCGAAGCACAGGTAATAGAACAGCGTCTTGTTGTTGAGATCGATGAGGCCGCCGAATTGGCTGCGCTTATAGATGGTCAGCCCGTCGTCGCCGCCATAGCGGTCGAGCCCGATGGCCACGTAATAGACCATCTGCGCGAATGCGAGCGTGATCATGATGAAGTAAACGCCGCGCGTGCGCAGGCTGAGAGCGCCGACCACCAGCGCGAACAGCGCCGAGACCGCGATGGCCGCCGGCCATTGGATGAAACCCGAGCCAATACCTTCCTTGGCCAGGATGCCGACGGCATAACCGCCGAGGCCGAGATAGGCGGCATGGCCGAAACTCACCATGCCGCCATAGCCCATGATGAGATTGAGGCTCACCGCCGCCATCGCCAGGATCAGCACGCGGGCGAACAGCGTCATGACGAAAGTATCGCCGGTCAGCGCGGCGTAGAGCGGGATCAGCGCCAGGATGACCAAGAGGCCGACGGTCACGGCGTTGCGCAGATTGAGCAGAAAATGAACGTTCATTTGCTCGCCGCCGGAAAGAGTCCTTCCGGACGAAACACCAGGATGCCGGCCATCAGCATGTAGATCGACATCGAGGACAGCGCCGGCGCCAGGGTCAGCGCGGCATCGGTGTTGAGCACCGCGCGCAGCAAATCGGGCAGGAAGGCGCGGCCGATGGTGTCGATCAGCCCGACGATGATCGAGGCGACAAAGGCGCCGCGAATCGAGCCGATGCCGCCGATGATGATGACGACGAAGGCGAGGATCAGAATGTTCTCGCCCATGCCGATCTGCACCGTGAGGATCGGCGCCTGCATCAGGCCGGCGAAGCCCGCCAGCGCCGCGCCGAGACCGAACACCAAAGTGTACAGCAGCTTGATGTTGACGCCGAGCGCGCCGACCATTTCGCGGTTCGAGGCGCCGGCGCGGATCAGCATGCCGAGCCGCGTGCGCATCACCAGGATGTAGAGCAGCGCCGCGACCGCCAAAGTGGCGGCGATGATGACGAGCCGATAAGCCGGATAGTACATACCGGGAATAATCTGCACCGCGGTCAGCATTTCGCTCGGCAGCGACAGCGTCATGCCGGCCGGGCCCCAAACCAGCCGCACCAATTCGTTGAAGAACAGCAACAGCCCGAAAGTGCCGAGCAGTTGGTCGAGGTGGCTGCGCCCGTATAACGGCCGGATCGCGATCACCTCGAGCACCACGCCGGAGACGAACGTAGCGGCCAGCGCCAGGATAGCGCCGAGCACGAAGCTTCCAGTGAATGCGGCAAACGTCGCGGCGAAATAGGCGCCGAGCATGTAGAGCGAGCCATGCGCCAAGTTGACCAGATCCATGATGCCGAAGATCAGCGTCAGCCCGGCCGCGAGCAGGAACAGCAGCATGCCGAGCTGCACGCCGTTGAGAAGCTGCTCGATGAAATAGAGCATGACTTAAGCTCCGGCGGTCCCGGCCGGTCTGACGCAAAAATGCGGCGGCAGAAGCGCGTGCCTCTGCCGCCGTGCTTCCGTCAGCAAGCGATCACTTCATCGGACATTTGTCGTGGAACTTGTCCTGGTCGTCCTTGACGATAAGCGAAACGGTGTGCAGCGCGTAACCGCCGTCGGCGGTCTTGTCGGCGTCCTGCAGGTAGAAATTCTGGATAGGGATGTGGTTGTTGCCGAACCGGAAATTGCCGCGCACCGACTTGAAGTCGGCCTTCTCCATCTCCTTGCGCATTCCTTCTTTGTTGCTGAGGTCGCCTTTGACCGCGGTGACCGCGCTGTCGATCAGCGATACGGCGTCATAGGTCTGCGCGCCATAGAACGACGGCGTAGTCTTGTACTTCGCCTTGAAGTCGGCGACGAACTTTTTGTTGGCGTCGTTGGGCAGGTCGTTGACCCATTCCTGGGCGCCCGGCACGCCGACCGCGAGATCCTTGAGCCGCGGCAGCGACAGGTCGTCGATGGTGAACGCCGTGTAGAGCGGGATCTGGCCCTTGAGGCCGGATTGCGCATATTGCGTGACGAACTGCACGCCGGCGCCGCCCGGATAGAAGGCGAAGATCGCGTCGGGTTTCGCCGCGCGGGCTTTCGACAGCTCGGCGGAGAAATCGAGCTGATCGGGCCAGCGGGTGAGCTCCTGGCCGACGATCTGGCCCTTGAACGTGGTCTGTACGCCGTTGAGCATGTCCTTGCCGGCGGCATAGTTCGGGCCCATCAGGAACGCGGTCTTGACGCCCTTCTGGTTCATGTAAGTGCCGATCGCGGCCGGCGTCTGGTCGTTGTTCCACGAGGTCGAGAATACGTAAGGAGAGCATTGTTCGCCGGCGAGCTGCGAGGCGCCGGCATTCGTCACCACCGTCATGGTCTTGGAATCGACGAGCGGTTTCAGCGAGGCCAGCAGCACGTTCGACCAGATATAGCCGACGATGAAATCGACGTGGTCGGACTCGATCAGCTTTTGGGTTTTCTGAACGCCGACTTCCGGCTTGATCTCGTCGTCTTCGTAGATGACTTCGACCGGCAGCCCGCCGATCTTGCGGCCGAGGTGATCGAGCCCGAGCTCGAACGAGTTGCGCATGTCGTTGCCGATCGCGGCAGCCGGGCCGCTGAACGTCGAGATGAAGCCGATCTTGACGGTCTTCTGCTGCGCCATTGCCGGGCTCGCGACCAGCGCCAGCATGGCGGTTCCTGCAATCAATGGTCTGATCATGTGAGCGTCCTTCTCTTTGTCCCGCTCGACGCGCGGGCTCCTCCCAGCGGAATTGGTCCGAGGCGTAGTTGTAGAAAGCAGCGCCTGTTTGCGCAACAGCGGCGACGGCTGCCATGGTGTCTCAGGGCCGCCGAATTTGGGTCGGTCGCTAGGACAACTTCGGGAGCAGCTCGGCGAAAATGTCGGGGTGATAGCCCGCCGCCGTAAACAGGTGATTGCGCGACTCGTCGATCATTGCTTTGAGGCTCACCATGTCGAGCCTGATCACGCGGCCGCGATATTTGCGCACCCGGCCGCCGATAATGACGGTATCGATATTGCTGCGCTCGGCCGCCTGCACCACGGTGCCGATGGCGTTGTTCGACGGATAGAGGTTGATGTCGTCGGTGCGAATGACGAGGAGATCGGCTTCCTTGCCCGGCGCCAGCGAGCCGATCTTGTCGTCGAGGCCGGCGCAATGCGCGCCGCCCATGGTGGCGCAATGGAGCACGTCGCGCACCATCAGCGGTTTTGGCGGATTTTGATCGCCGGTGAATTTTCGATTCTGCGCCACCGCGCGCTGGATGTAGAGCGCGACCCGCATCTCCATGAACATGTCGGTCGAGTAGGAGGTTTCGTTGTCGACGCTAAAGCCCGGCCTGATGCCGTGCTCCCAGGCGTGCTGCAGCGCGCAGACGCCTTCGCCGAGCGCATATTGCGCGTCCGAGCGCGGGCACACGTTGATATTGGCGCCGCTGTCGAGAAAGATTTGCCAGGTCCGTTCCGGCAGCGCGCCGCAATGGTTGAAAGTGTTGTCCGGGCCGACCAATTTGTCGGCCGCCAGCGGATCGAGCAGCGCCGCCTGCTGCGGACCTTGGAATTCGGTGGTGATGCGGAGCCCGAGCTTGCGCGCCACCGCCCAGTTCTCGCGGATCGGCCCTGAGAACATGCGCAACGTCACCAGCTGGTCCGCCGACGAGAAATATTTCTTCTGCAGGCGCTCGAGATCCTGCGGCCATTGATGATCCCAATCGCCGGCGCCGGGCGGACCCGACGCGTGCACGGCGCGGATGCCGGAATCGAACAGCGCCTCCACCGCGGCATCGGAATGGGCGCCGCTGCGGGAATTGTGGGAATTGTCGATCACGCAAGTGACGCCGGCATCGATGCAGCCCACGGCGGTGAGGTAATTGCCGACATAGTGGTCCTGCGGCCGATAGAATTTGGCGAACGACAGATGCGTGGCGTTCATATAGTCGGCTAGTCGGCAAGCGTCGGCGAATTCGGATTGATGCGGCGGAGCTGTCCTTCCCAGGAATGCCGATGGCAATCGACCAGGCCCGGCACGATGATGGTGTCGAGGGCATCGATCACCTGCACGTCGGCGGCATTGATCTCGGGCGCGATGGCGGCGATTTTGCTGCCTTCGATCAACAGATCGCCTTTGACGAGATCGCCGACTTTTGCATCCATGCTGACGATGGTGCCGCCTTTGAGGAGAATGCGGCTCTTCGGATCGATGGACTTCTGGCCGTCGAAGCGGCGAACATCATCGGCGAGCGCGGTGCCGAAAAACCCGTCGCCGGCCGCCGTGCCTGCGGCAAGCGCGGCGCCGGCCTTGAGCGCACTACGGCGCGGCATGCGCATGTCATTCGTCATCGTCGATCCTCCCTTGGGTTTTTGTTCGCGCGGCGATCACTCTTCCGCGGTCGCCCGCAAATACTCGTTGAGACCGGGGCTGATATTGGGCACGAACAACTCCTCGACCTTCATCGGACGGCGCGTGAGTTTTTGCTCATCGAGATGGCGCATCAGCGCGTCCAGCGTCGGCCGGCTGCCTTCGATCGAATAATCCCAGATTTGCGGCCCGAAGATTTTTCGCGCCGCCTCGACCTCGTCGATCACCCAGGGCAGGCCGACGGTCAGCGCGTCGGTGTCGTACATCCAGTGATAGGCGATGTCGCGCGCCCGGCAGAAGGCGCGATAGAAGCTGATCGCCAGCCAGGGGTTTGCCTCGTAAATCTTGGTCTTGAGCACGAAGGCGTGCATGATCGGGAAGATGCGCGTACGCTCGTAATAGTCGCGCTCGACTTTGCGCGGCTCCGCGAATAGGCGCCGCACCGTTGTGCCCAGCGTTTTCGGAATCATCACGGACGCCAGCGCGTCGATCTCACCGCGCTCCAGCATGTCCTCGAGCGTCGTCCCGGGCGACATGAATTCGACGCGGATGTCGTCCGGCGGTTTGATGGTGCGCACCGGCCGGCCGATCACCCAATTGATGTCTTCCGGCCGCACGCCGTAATCCTGCAGCAAAAAACCGCGCACCCAGACCGCGGCGGTCATCTGATAGTCGCCGACGCCGATGCGCTTGCCTTTCAGGTCCTGCGGCTTCTCGATCTTGGAATCGGCGCGCAGATAAACCGCGGAATGGCGGAACACTCGCGACGGAAACACCGGAATGGCGATGAACCGCGCGTCGCCCTCCGAGCGCAAAATCGTGTAGGACGATAGCGACATTTCCGAGCAGTCGAACTCTTCGTGATTGAGCATGCGCCAGAACGTCTCGCCCGGCCGCAGCGGAATGAAGGTCAGGTCGACGCCTTCGGGTTCGACCCGGCCGTCGATCAGCGGCTGGGTGCGGTCATAGCGGCCGCAGGCCATCGTCAGCTTTAATCTTTTCATGGTTTCACAGGATGATGCTTGGATTGCGGATGCTTTGATCGCAATCGATGAGGTTGACTTGCTTGGCCAGGATCTTCCACGCTGCGCCGTCGCGCACGACGCGGTGGCCCGACCAGCCTGTGAGCATTCGGGTTTCGTCGCCCCAGAACTCGCTGATCAAGAAATTCGACCGCACCATGCGCGTATCGTCGCGCGCCGTGGTGAAAACTTCGACATTGGTAATGAGGCGCACCGTGCGCGACGCCGGCGCCTGCGACCAGGCAAAGCCAGTGCGCATACGGTAGATGCGGTCTTCGAGCCGGCGGCGGTCGTCGAACATGACCGAAATCTCGCGCCGCGGATCGCCGGCACCCGGCGTCGACGGCACCCAGTAGATGCACTCGGCCGCGTACATGGCGAGCCAGTCGTCGTAGCGCAGCTGGTCGAGAAGGCGCGCCTCGCGTTCGATGAGCCGGCGGAATTCGTCGCGCACGGCGACATCGGTGACGGCGTGCGCGTCGTCATGCCAGTTCGAAAAATTTTCGATCAACGCGCGATAGAGCGCGTCGTTGACGTAATGCGACGTGCGCGACGGATCGGTTTTCGCGGCGGGCGCGTTCATGTTATGGCTCGCGCTGGATGGCGAGATTGGGACGCGCCTTCATCAGCCGCTTCCATTCCTTGAAATGTTCGCGCATGAAGGCTTCGTCGGTCGCCGGCGCGGTGATCGAGCCGTCGTCATGGGTCTTGACGCGGTCGGGGATGCCAAAGCCGCGGTTCATGTAGACCCACTCGTCTTCCGGCGTCATCAGGCCGCGTTGGATCTGCTCGAAATTGGCGATGTCGTCGACCTCGCCGAAATTCGGAAATCCTTCCTGGGTGCGCATGCGCAGCGCATTGATGTCGGTGACGGCGTCGCTGGGAATGCTGCCATCGTCGACGATCATGGTGCCGTACCAGATGGCGTTGGTTTCCTCGACGCCGACCGGCTCGAACACCTGGATGTGGTTGCCGAGCAGCGAAAAATTCGGAAACACGTTGATGTTGACTGGCTCGGAGCCGGCGAGATCGAGCAGCGCGAAGGCGCGATCGCCGTAACGCCTGATGAACTCGGCTTCGTAATGCTCCATGCCGGGATGCGCGCTCTCCAGCGCCCACAAGCCGCCCGGGCGTTTTTCGAGATTGGGCCGCTTGTCCTTGAAGTGATTGCCGCGGCCGGTGTAGCGCATATACATCGGCTGGGTGTCGGGCGAGTTGCGGTAATAGGCCATGCCTTTGGCGTTCTCGCCGGCAAAGCGGTTTTCGGTTTCCAGAAGCGAGCGGTGCGAATAGGCGACGTGATAGCCGTCGCATGAATTGTCGTAGGCGAGCTTCCAATTGCCCTTATAGCGAAACCGGTTGGCTTCGCAGACCACGACCTTGCCGCCGGGATTGCGGTCGAGCCACTCGTCGATGATCTTTGCGATCGATCCGAGATGCTCGATGAGCGGCAGCGCGTCCATGTTCAGCGTGGCGAAGATAAAACCGCGATAGGATTCGACGCGCGGCACTTGCGCGATGTTGTATTTCGGATCGCGCATGTCTTCGGCATAGCCTTCCGGCCACGGCACGCCGCGCAGTTTTCCGGTATTGAGGAAGTTCCAGCCGTGATACGGGCACTGGAACGATTTTGAGTTGCCCTTATCCCAGCGGCACAGCGTGGTGCCGCGATGAGTGCAGCGGTTGTATAGCGCGCGAATTTTGCCGTTGGCGTCGCGGACAATGATCAGCGGGCGCAGGCCTAAGCGCCTAGTGATGAAATCGTTGTCATTCGGGATTTCGCTTTCATGAGCGAGATAGGTCCAGGTGCCGCCGAAAATGTTGGTCATCTCCGCTTCGAAAATCGCGGGATCGGTGTAGATCAAGCGATGGGCGCGGTCCTCCTGGACCAGATAATCCCAGTCGTACAGCGCAGTGCCGCCGAGGCGCGTCGGCGGCGCATTGATCTTCTCTAGAGCCGTCATGACGCGCTCCTTTTCTTCTCCCTCTCCCCTCTGGGGAGAGGGAGTTCGCTTGCGCAAGCCCTTCGGCGAGCCTTCAGAAGAAATCGAAATACTCGTTCTGCTCCCAGGTGCTCGGCTCGTCGTTCTGCGCCACTTCGCCGCTTTCCTCCAGCGAGCGCTGGTAGCGCCCGGCTTCGGTGCGCTTGAGCTTGATGAAGTAGTCGATGAAGGTATCGCCGAGCTCGCGGCGGAACAACGGTTCCTTTTCCAGCGCGTCGAGCGCTTCGGGCAGGTTTTTGGGCAGCATCGGCCGTTCGGCAGCGTAAGGCTCGTCGGTCGCTGGCGGCGGCGAAAGCTTAGCCTCGATGCCGGCGCGCCCGGCCACGACTTGCGACAATATAAAGAGATACGGATTGGCCGCCGGCTCGCCGATGCGGTTTTCCAGCCGCGTCGCCGGATCGCCCGCGCCGCCGAGCACGCGGATCATGGCGCCGCGATGATCGTAAGCCCAGGTGGCGCGATCCGGCGCCAGCGAGTTCGGCTTGAAGCGGCGATAGCCGTTGACCGTCGGCGTGGCGAACGCGGTGCTCGGCACGGCGTATTGCAAGAGGCCCGCCAGATAAGATTGGCCGAGCGGCGACAGCACGTCTTCAGATTTTTGGCCGGATTTTTCCGGCATCAACAGATTGGCGCCGTTCGCAGCATCGACCAGCGATTGATGCAGGTGCCAGCCGCTGGCGTAGTAACCCTTCAACGCCGGGCGCGCCATGAAGGTGGCGAAATAGCCAAGCCGCCGGCACACCTGCCGCGTCGCGGTGCGGAACAGCAGCACATTGTCGGCCGCTTCCAATGCCGCGCGCGGCGAAAACGTGCATTCGACTTGGCCTGGACCCCACTCATTTTCGATGGAACGCAGGCCGAGCCCCAGCGCCTCGAAGGCGTCACCGAGCGCATCGAACACCGGCTGCATCAAATCCATGTTGGATTCGGAATGGTAGTGATAGCCGGGCTCCGCCGGCCATGTTGCGATCGGGCGGCCGCGCGTGCCCGGCACGCCGAGATTGTCCTCGGTCAAATGATCGGCGGCGACGCGCAGCAGGTACCATTCGATCTCGGTGCCGACGATGCTGGTGATTTTCGCGGCGGCGAGTTTTTGCAGCGCCTTTTTCAGAAGCTGGCGCGGTGCAAAATGAAACGGCGTGCCGTCGTTGAAATATTCGTCGCACAGAATCCAGCCGGTACCGGGCGCCCATGGCAGCGTGCGAAAAGTCTTCGGGTCGGCAACGACGGTGAGATTGGGCGAGCCCGTCATTTCGTCGAGGCCCATGCCGCCACCGCGGGTGAACGAGGCGAAGACTCGGGCGCCGGCGGAATCGAGGGTCGTGGTGGCGACGCCGATATTGTAGCCGGCGGTCAAAGCCGAGAGGAACGCCGGCACAGTGAGCGTCTTGGCCCGCACATAACCGTGGGTGTCGCTCCAGGCGAGCCGGACATAGCGGAGTTTTTCGGCTTCGACCTGGCGCTTGATGTCGGCTGCAAGCCGGCGCTCTTCGTCGCCCCACAGGCCGTGCTGTTCGATGAAGGTCGGCGGCTTACTCATGTCCAGGGCCGAAACGATGGGAACCTATAGTTTGACGGTTTGATCGGCGAAAGACAGTCCCCATATACGGCCAATGAGCAAGCCTCTGGTTGTCACTATCCCGCACCGGCTCGGCCAGGAAGAAGCGGTGCGCCGCTTGAAATCCGGCCTGCGCAGCGCCGAGGAAAAATTCGGCCAGTTCTTCAGCCTCCAGGAAGAAACCTGGGCCGACAACCGCCTGCAGTTCCGCGTGACGGCGCTGGCGCAGACGGCGAGCGGCATCATCGACGTGCTCGACGACCATGTGCGGCTCGAAGTCGTGCTGCCTTGGCTCCTGGCCAAGGTTGCCGAAACCATCCAGCCGCTAATCCGCAAGGAAGGTACGCTGCTGTTGGAGAAGAAATAAGCCGCCGCGCCTTAAAGCTTCTCGGCAAGAAAACGAAGGAGCCGCGGCGCCAGGAAACCGGAATAGCTGGTCGGCTCGTCGATCGGATCGTTCATCCAATAATGCGGCGCGCCGTGCACGATGCAGGGCCGCACGAAGAAGCCGGCCTGCTTGAGCGCCAGCGTGAACGGCTCGGTGTGCTGTTTGGGATCGACGAGATCGTCCTGGGTGCCGGTGACCAACAGAACGCCGATCTTGTTGTTGGCGAACGTGGCGTAGCTGGCCGACGAGGCGTCGAAATAAAGCTGCCGGTTTTCCATCGGTGAAGCGCCGAGGAATTTCTGGATGTTGTTATCGACGCCGCCCTGGATCTGATAGGTCGTCCACATCGCCACCATGTCGTAGACGCCGTAGACGCCGACCAGCGCTTTCACTTCGGTCGAGACGCCGGCAAACGGGTCCAGCGGATAGCCGCCGGTGAATTTCTTGCCGCTGAGCGCCGCCAGCGAGGCGAGATGGCCGCCGGCCGAGGCGCCGAGTAGCCCGATGCGCTGTGGATCGATGCCGAACTCGCCGGCCTTGCCGCGCACGAATTGCACGCCGGCAAGCACGTCCTGCACGGCCAGCGGGAAGGTCTTGCCCTTTGTGGCGAGCCGATAGCTGACGGCGAACACCGCATAGCCGCGCGCCGCCAGATACGGCCCCCAGTATTGGAACGCGGCGCGCACGCCCTGGACCCAGCCGCCGCCATGCACGGCGACCAGCGCCGGCGCCGCTTTCGCGCCTTTCGGCAGGTAGAGGTCGCCTTGCAGCTCGACGCCGTCGTGGCTGGCGTAGGTGATGCCAAGATGGGTGGTGACGTTATCCGCGGTCATCGATTGGGCTCTCCAGTCGTGTGCTTTGGCTTATCGCGTCCGATCCGGCGCAGGATGTCAATCGGCCGCGCATGCCGGCCGCGCAAGGCATGGCTGCCGTTCGGCCGCCGCCTGCGCCATGGCAAAGTATATTTCGCGTGCTAGAACAATCCCCCGGGAAGGAAAAAGCCGGGCTTTGGGAGGCGGAATGTCTGTGGCGTCATCGCGTGAGGCGCAATCGCTTGTCGTCAACGGCACGCGGATTGATTTGATCGAAAAGGGTTCTGGCCCGCCGCTGCTTTTCCTCCACGCCGAGAACGGCATCGAGCCGGCGGCTGCGGCCATCGACGAACTCGCCAAGCACGCGCGGGTCATCGCGCCGACCCATCCCGGCTACGGCCGCTCCGAGCTGCCCAAGGGCATGCGCTCGGTCGACGATCTGTCCTACTTTTATCTCGACCTGCTCGATCAGCTCGACCTGAAAGATCTTACCGTTGTCGGTGTCGGCTTCGGCGCCTGGATCGCCGCCGAGATCGCGGTGAAAACCACGGCGCGGATGGCGCGTCTGGTAATGGCCAACGCGGTCGGCGTCAAAGTCGGCGACCGCGAGACCCGCGATATCGCCGATATTTTTGCGCTGACCGAGCCGGAATATATCGCCATCGCCTATTGCGATCCGGATGCCGGCAAGCGCGACTACAAGGCGCTGCCCGATGCCGAAGTGCTCGCCGCGGCGCGGGCGCGCGAGGCGACGGCGCGCTTTGCCTGGAATCCGTACTTCCACAATCCGCGGCTGAAAAGCCGGCTGCACCGCATCCGCATCCCGACACTGTTTCTGTGGGGCACTCACGACCGCATGCTCAGCGAGGCTTACGGCCGCGCCTATTGCGCCATGATTCCCGGCGCGCGGTTCGAAACGATCGACCGCGCCGGGCATTTCCCCGATCATGAGCAGCCCAAAATTTTTGCCGAAAAAGTGCTGGCGTTCGCGAAAGCCAAATGACGCCGCAACAGGAATACGCGCCATGAAAGTCTACCAGTTCACCGAGCAACCCTATTATCCGGCCTGGACCGAGCATTCCGGCTCGCTGCGCGTCAATCTGCTCAACCGCAAATGCGACCCGCGCATCGCCGCCGACCTGTTCCATCGCTATTACGACGAGTGGCAGACGGCGGACGAGCTCGGCCTCGACATCATGCTCAACGAGCATCACCAGACCGCGACCTGCATGTCGTCGACGGTGGTGGTGGGGCTTTCGGTGCTGTCGCGCATCACCAAAAACGCGCGGCTGTTGGTGCTCGGCTATCCGATCGGCCACCGGCCCGATCCATTGCGCGTCGCCGAAGAGCTGTCGACCATCGACGTCATCTCGCGCGGCCGCCTCGATATGGGTTTCATCAAAGGCGTGCCCTACGAGTTTCCCGCCTCCAATCAAAATCCGGTCGGCGTCATGGACCGTTGGTGGGAGGCGCTCGATTTCATCATCAAGGCGATGACCACCCACGACGAGACGTTCAACTGGGAAGGCGAGTATTTCAATTATCGCCAGGTCAATGTTTGGCCGCGGGTCTGGCAGGAGCCGCATCCGCCGATCTGGACCACGACCGGCTCAACCACCCAGGCGCGGCTCCTCGGCGAGCGCGGCTATGTGATGGCCACCCTCGGCTCCGGCTACAACACGCGGCCGCTCTATGACTCCTATCGCCGCGGTTATCTGGCGAAGTGGGGCAAGGCGCCGGCGCCCGACCGCTTCGCCTATCTCGGCCTGGTCGGCGTCGCCAAGGACCGCGACGAGGCGCGCCGCCGCGGCGAATTGGTCGCCGGCTATCTGCGCTCGAGCGGCATCGTGCATCTGCCGTTCCGCAATCCGCCGGGCTTCCTGTCGCCCGAGGACAATGCGCGGATGCTGCGCGGCGAAACGCCGCCGCGGAGCTACACAAAAGATCGCCGTGTCATCAGCATGCATAGCGCCAGCGCCGAGGATTTGATCGCCGCCGGCATTCTGTTCTGCGGCACGCCCGACGAGGTCTACGAGCAGATCGTCGATTTTTGCGGCTATTGCGGCGGCATGGGCAACCTCTTGATGATGGGCCACGCCGGCTACCTCACCCACGAGCAGACCATCGATAATCTTTCGCTGTTCGCGCGTGAGGTCTATCCGCGGCTCAAGGCCTGGAAGCAGCCCGACGCCGAGCAGATCGCTGCCGAGGCTGTGGCAGCGGAAAAGACCCAAGCCCGCGCGGTGAGCGCCCGCGCCGGAGATCTGGTCGACGCGACGATGGGCACGAATTAAATCTCGTCATTCCGGGGCCGAGCGAAGCGAGGAGCGCGGAATCCATAATTGCCGCCGTTTGAAGTTGGCACCGCCTCGCCAACGCTTTACCTTTCGTGGCTATGGATTCCGGGCTCGGCCCTTCGGGCCGCCCCGGAATGACGGGAGCGCGCCATGAGGGTCTATCATTTCAGCGAACAGGCCTATCACCCGGCCTGGAACGAGCATTCCGGCACGCTGCGCGTCACCTTCCCGAACAGGAAATGCGATCCGCGCGTCGCCGCCGACCTGTTCCATCGCTATTACGACGAGTGGCAGCTCTGCGACGAGCTTGGCCTCGACATCATGCTCAACGAGCATCACCAGACCGCGACCTGCATGTCGTCGTCGGTGGTGATCGGGCTCGCCATCACGGCGCGCGCCACCAAACAGGCGCGGCTCCTCGTGCTGGGTTATCCGATCGGGCACCGGCCCGATCCGCTGCGCGCCGCCGAGGAGCTGTCGACCATCGACGTGATCTCGCGCGGCCGTCTCGACATGGGCTTCATCAAGGGCATTCCCTACGAGATCGCCGCGTCGAACCGCAATCCGACCGAACTGATGGATCGGTTCTGGGAGGCGCATGATTTTATCTTGAAGGCGATGACCACCCACGACGAAGACTTCAATTGGGACGGCGAATTTTTTCAATACCGCCACGTCAATGTGTGGCCGCGGGTGTGGCAGGAGCCGCATCCTCCGGTGTGGTCGACCACCGGCAGTTCGACCCAGGCGCGCGTGCTCGGCGAGCGCGGCTACGTCATGGCGACGCTCGGCACCGGCTACGGCACGCGCAAGCTCTACGACGCCTATCGCAAGAGCTACATGGGGAAGCACGGCAAGGCGCCGGGCGCCGACCGCTTCGCCTATCTCGGCCTGGTCGCGATCTCCCACGATAGGGAAGAAGCGAAGCGGCGCGGCCATCTCATCGCCGGCTATCTGCGCACCAGCCCGATCGTCGCGCTACCGTTCCGCAATCCGCCGGGCTACATCCCGCCCGAGGACAATGCGCGCATCCTGCGCGGCGAGACGCCGCCGCGCACCTACACCAAGGACGGCCGCGTCATCTCCATGCAATTTGCTAGCGTCGACGAGCTGATGGACGCCGGCGTGCTGTTCTGCGGCACGCCCGACGAAGTCTACGAGCAGATCATCGACTTCTGCGGCCACTGCGGCGGCATGGGCAATCTCTTGATGATGGGGCAGGGCGGCGAACTCACCCACGCGCAGACGGTCGATAACCTCATCCTGTTCGCCCGCGAGGTTTATCCGCGGCTAAAGGCGTGGCAGCAGCCGGATGCCGAAGCAGCGGCCGCCGCTGTGGCAGCCTAAAATACTGCCAAATCTCAAGAATTTCGAAGTCTGTTCAAAAATTGGTACAAATCTTGATTTTGGGACTGGCGTGGCCCATTGATGAGCCATGGCCGCAACCGAACCCTTCACGTCCGATCCCTTCGTCGTCGGCAAGAGCGCGCCGGCGCCCGAGCCGCGGCCGATCCCTGCGGAGGAATCGCTGTGCCCGGTGGTGTCCCACGCCTGGGTCAACTCCGAATACAAGCACTTGGTGATCGAGGCGTCGCCGAAGGCGCTCGCGGTCAATCCGGGGCAGTTCTTCAATCTGCTGTGCCCATCGCCCGACGTCGGCGAATTGTTCTTTCGCCGTCCGCAAAGCGTCTATCGCATCGACCGGGCGCGGGAGCGCGTCGAGTTCCTCTACAAATGCGTCGGGCGCGGCACGCGCGGCCTGGCCACGCTCCGGCCGGGTGACGAGCTCAATATGGTCGGCCCGCTCGGCGTCGGCTTTCATCTCGATCCGGCCTGGCACCACATCGTCGTGCTCGGCCGCGGCGTCGGTATCGCCACGCTCGGGCCGATCTCGCAGCTCGCCAAGGACAACGGCGTCGGCGTTACCGCGATCCTCTCGGCGCGCGACAAGGATTTCGTCATGGCCGGCGCGCTGTTCGCCGAGGCCGGCGACGTCGTCAGCGTGCTCGATACCGACGGCACCAGTGCGGTGGAGAACGTCGAAAAAATCCTCGACCGATTGATCGAACAAAAACGTGCCGATGCGTTCTTCACCTGCGGCTCGAACCGGCTGTTCCAGCTGATGAAGCGCATCGGCAAGGCGCGCAATATTCCGGGCCAGGTGGCGATGGAGCAGGTGATGGCGTGCGGGCTCGGCCCCTGCTACGTCTGTGTCCGCACTTTCGAAGTCAACGGCAAGAAAGAGCTGCGCCGGGTCTGCATCGAAGGCCCGGTCTTCGACATGCAGGAGGCGGTCGGATGGTAGACATGAGCGTCAAGATCGGTTCCGTGACGCTGAAGAACCCGATTATGCCGGGCTCCGGCTGCTTCTCCACCGATCTCGCCCAGGTGATGGACATCAACCGCCTCGGCGCCATGGTGGCCAAAACCGTCTCCCGCGAATACCGCGCCGGCAATCCGCCGCCGCGCTCCGCCGAGGTCGAAGGCGGCATGATCAATTCGATCGGGCTGCCGACCAAGGGCATCGACTATTTCTTCGAGCATCAGGTGCCGGACTATCGGCGCTTCACGCCGCCGCTGGTCGGCTCGATCTCGGCGACCACGATCGAGGATTTCGAGGCCATGGCGCGCGACGTGGCGCAGGGCGACATCGACGTGCTGGAGGTGAATATTTCCTGCCCGACGCGCGATCCCAAGGGCGGCAATTTCGCGCTGCACGCCGAGCACACCTTTGACGTGGTCAAGCTCATCCGCGCCACCACCGACAAGCCGGTCTGGGTGAAACTGTCGCCCAATGCCGGCGACATCGTCACGGTTGCGCAAGCGGCAGAGCGCGCCGGCGCCAATGCGCTGGTGGTTTCGAATACCATTCTGGGACTAAAGATCAATACCGACACGTTCCGCCCGGCGATCGGCAACAAATTCGGCGGCCTGTCCGGGCCCGGCATCAAACCGGTCATCGTGCGCATGGTGCATCAATGCGCGCAGGCCGTGAAAATCCCGATCATCGGCTGCGGCGGCATCATCAAGGTCGAGGACGTGGTCGAATATATGCTGGCCGGCGCCACCGCGGTGATGATCGGCTATCTCACCTTCCGCAATCCGAGCGGCATGATCGCCATCATCGACGGGCTGGAGCAATGGTGCGCCAAGCGCGGCTTTGCCCGCGTCGCCGATCTCACCGGCGCCATGATCGACGAGCCGCCGATGGAGACTTTCGCCGCGGCCGCCATGCCGATCGGGTGAGTTGAGATGATGCGGAGAGGCCGGAACCCCCTCACCTCATCCCTCTCCCCTCTGGGGAGAGGGATGAGTCTGCCGCAGGTACCTTCACATCTCGACGCAGCAGAGTTCTATATAGCGAGCGACGCTGCGTCCCCTCTCCCCAGAGGGGAGAGGGGCAGGGTGAGGGGGCTCGGACCCATCGGATCAATTTCATGACCACCCGTATCACCATCCGAAAACCCGACGACTGGCATCTGCACGTCCGCGATGGCGAGATGCTCAAGGCGGTGCTGCCGTACACGGCAAAGCATTTCGGCCGCGCTATCCTGATGCCGAATCTGATCCCGCCGGTACGCACCACGGCCGACTGCGCCGCCTATCGCCAGCGGGTGATGGCGGCGATACCGCAGGGGTCGAAGTTCAAGCCGCTCTTGACCTGCTATCTCACCGACGACACCGATCCCGACGACGTCGAGCGCGGCTTCCGCGACGGCCTGTTCACCGGCGTAAAACTTTATCCGGCCAATGCCACGACCAATTCGGCGGCCGGTGTCACCGACTACAAAAAAGTGATGCCCGTGCTGGAGCGCATGGAAAAGATCGACATGCCGTTCCTGATGCACGGCGAGGACACCGATCCGGACGTCGATATTTTTGATCGCGAGAAGGCGTTCATCGACCGGTACCTGACGAAATGGGTGAAGCAATTTCCCGGCCTGCGCTTCATCCTCGAACATCTGTCGTCGAAGGAGGGCGCCGAATACGTGAAGAGCGCGGCGCCCCAAGTCGGCGGCACCATCACGCCCTATCACATGATGCTGACCCGCAACGACTGGTTCGGCCACGGCTTGAAGCCGTACATGTACGTGATGCCGGTGATCAAAACCGCGCGCGACCGCACCGCGCTGCGGCAGGCCGCGACCTCGGGCGAGGCGTGCTATTTCCTCGGCACCGATTCCGCGCCGCATCCTTATTCCCGGAAAGTCTCGACCAACGGCGTGCCGGGCATGTTCAACGCGCCGGTCGCGATCGAAACCTATGCGCGGGTGTTCGAGGAGGAAGGCGCGCTCGACAAGCTCGAGGCCTTTGCCTCGCTCAACGGCCCGAAGCATTATCGGATGCCGCCGAACGAGGACAAAATCACACTGGAGAAAACGCCTTGGACCGCGCCGGAAGAAGTCAAAGTCGCCGGCCCCGACGAGCGCGTCCTGGTCTATCGCGGCGGCGAGACGATCGAGTGGAAGGTGGTCGGGTAACTCATTATTGTCATGCCCCGCGAAGGCGGGGCACCCAGTAATCGCCAGCGAGCCCGTATTCACACGAACCGCAGCGGCAGCGATTACTGGATCGCCCGGCCAAGCCGGGCGATGACAAGGACAAGGGATCGAGCGATGACAGGCTTCCCCGACAAAGCGGTGATGGCCGAGCTGACGGCGAAGATGCTGCTCGAAGTGGACGCGGTACGCTTCATGACCGACAAGCCGTTCATCTACACCTCGGGCTGGGCGAGCCCGGTTTATACCGATTGCCGCCGGCTGATCTCATTCCCGCGCGTGCGTCAGACCCTGATCGATTTCGGCGTGGCGACGGTGCTGCGCGACGCCGGCTTCGAGCAATTCGACGCGGTGGCCGGCGGCGAGACGGCCGGCATTCCATTCGCCGCCTGGATGGCGGATCGCCTGATGCTGCCGATGCAATATGTGCGCAAGAAGCCGAAAGGCTTTGGCCGCAATGCCCAGATCGAGGGCCATATCGAGGACGGCACTCGCGTACTGCTGGTCGAGGACATGACCACCGACGGCCGCAGCAAGGTAAATTTCTGCAAGGCGTTGCGCGGAGCCGGCGCTACCGTCGAGCATGTCTTCGTATTCTTCTTCTACGACATCTTTCCCGAGAGCAAAAAAATCTTTGGCGATCTCGGCATCACCTTGCACGCGCTCGCCACCTGGTGGGACGTGCTGGATGTGGCCAAGAAGAGCGGCAAGTTCGACAAGGGCAAGCTCAAGGAAGTCGAAAAATTCATGAAAAATCCGGCGGGCTGGTCGAAAGCGCACGGCGGCGTCGCGCAAGCGGCGGAGTAATTAGAGGTAGGAAATGCCAAATCAAGTTGCGGATGTGATCGTGGTCGGCGCCGGCAATGCGGCGTTCTGTGCGGCGCTGGCCGCGCAAGAGCAGGGCGCGAAGGTCGTCATGTGCGAGGCGGCGCCGGAGGATGAATCCGGCGGCAACAGCCGCTTTACCGCCGGCTCGATCCGCGTCGTCTATAACGGCGTCGACGACATCAAGACGCTGGTGCCCGATCTTACCCCGGCCGAAATCGAGACCACGGATTTCGGCACCTATACCGCCGATCAGTTTTTCGACGACATGGCGCGCATCACGCAAAACCGCGCCGATCCCGACCTAGTCGAGCTCTTGGTCACCAAGAGTTTCGACTCGCTCAATTGGATGCGCGAGAAAGGCGTCCGCCTCATCCCGATCTACGGCCGGCAGGCGTTCAAGATCGACGGCAAGTTCAAGTTCTGGGGCGGGCTCACCGTCGAATCCGTCGGCGGCGGCCCCGGCCTGGTCGCCATGCTCACCGCGTCGGCGAAAAAGCGCGGCATCGACATCCACTATTCCACGCGCGGCCTCGATCTGTTGTTCGACGGCAATCGCGTCGAGGGCGTCCGCGTGCGCCAGAACGGCGAGGTGCGCGAATTGCGGGCGAAAACGGTGGTGCTGGCCTGCGGGGGCTTCGAGGCCAATCCGGAATGGCGCACGCGCTATCTCGGCCCGGGCTGGGATTTGGCCAAGGTGCGCGGCTCTCGCTACAACACCGGCGACGGCATCCGCATGGCGATCGATATCGGAGCTGCGCCGCGCGGCAACTGGTCGGGCTGCCACGCCGTGCAATGGGAAATGAACGCGCCGGAATTCGGCGACCTCGCCGTCGGCGATCAGTTTCAGAAACACTCCTATCCGTTCTGCATCCTGGTCAACGCCACCGGCAAGCGCTTCGTCGACGAAGGCGCCGATTTCCGCAACTACACTTACGCCAAATATGGCCGCGTGGTGCTGGAGCAGCCGGGCCAGTTCGCCTGGCAGATCTTCGATCAGAAGGTGAAGCACCTGCAGCGCGACGAATACAAGATTCGTCAAATCACCAAGGTGACGGCGAATACCATCGAGGAATTTGCGCAAAAACTTGAAGGCGTCAACGCGGCGGAGTTCGTCAAGACCATCAAGGAGTGGAACGCCGCGGTGAAGACCGACGTACCGTTCAATCCGAACGTCAAAGACGGCCGCTGCACCACGGGCCTCGCCATCAACAAGAGCAATTGGGCGAACACGTTCGACGCGCCGCCCTATGAAGGCTACGCCGTGACCTGCGGCGTCACCTTCACCTTCGGCGGCTTGCGCATCAATACCGACGGCGAAGTGCTCAACACCGACTATCAGCCGATCCGCGGCCTCTATGCCGCCGGAGAACTGGTCGGCGGCCTGTTCTACTTCAACTATCCGGGCGGCTCCGGCCTGATGTCCGGCACGGTGTTCGGAAAGATCGCCGGCACCTCGGCCGGCCGCGCCGGCAAGAACTGACTGTCATGCCCCGCGAAGGCCGGGCACCCAGTAGCCTCAAAGCAAGAAGATGATCCTCAGTGCAGGAAGCCTAGTTCGGTGTTTACTGGATCGTCCGCCTTCGCGGACGATGACAATGTGGGATGATTTGTCGTGGCGGTAACCTTCGCCAAAACTGCGGGCGGCACTTCCGGACTGCTTAACCAACTCGGCGCCGCCGAGATCGTGCAGAAGATCGCGCGCGGCGAGACGACGTGCGAAGCGGTGACGCGCGACTGCGTGGTGCGGATCGCAGCGCGCGACGGCGTCGTCAAGGCGTGGGTGAATTTCGAGCCGGAATTGGCGCTCGCCCAGGCGCGCGCGCTCGACCGCGGGCCAAACCGCGGGCCGCTGCACGGCGTGCCGATCGGCGTCAAGGATATCATCGATACCTTCGACATGCCGACCGAATTCGGCTCGCCGATCTACAAGGGCCATCGGCCGCCGTCGGACGCCGCTTGCGTCGCGCTCCTGCGCCGCGCCGGCGCGGTGATGCTGGGCAAGACCGCGACCTGCGAATTCGCCGGCATGGCGCCGGCCGAAACCACCAACCCGCACAATCCGGCGCATACGCCGGGCGGTTCGTCGAGCGGTTCCGCGGCGGCGGTCGCCGACGGCATGGTGCCGGCGGCGCTCGGTACGCAGACCGGCGGCTCGGTACTGCGCCCGAGCTCCTATTGCGGCCTTTTCGGCTTCAAGCCGACCTACAACAGCTTCAACAAAGCCGGCGTGAAGCCGGCTGCGGAAAGCATCGACACCATCGGCTGGCTCGCCCGCTCGCTCGACGACATCGAGCTGCTCACCGCCGTGCTGCGCATGCAGGTGCCGCAGCCGCCGTGCACCATGAATTCCGCGCCGCGGATCGGATTGTGCCGCACCGAAATGTGGGACACCGCGCAGCCGGAAACCAAGGGCGCGGTGGAAGGCGCCGCTGCTGCGCTCGCCAAGGCCGGCGCCACGGTGCGCGAAGTAAAGCTTCCCGATCCGTTCATAGGGCTGCGCTCGATCGCGCGCGAGACCATCAATTTCCACGAGCGCGCCGCATGCATGGCCTACGAATGGGATCATCATCGCGAGAAACTGTCGCCGCAGATGGTCCGCTACATCGAGAACGGGCAAAAGATTTCGCGGCAGGACTACATTGCCGGCTGGCGCCGCATCGATGAGTGCCGCGCGCTGTTGCCTTCGGTGTTCGAGGGGCTCGACGTGCTGCTGGCGCCGTGCGTGCAAGGCGAAGCGCCGAAAGGGCTCGCCTCGACCGGCGACGGCACCATGCAGGCGATCTGGACCGCGCTGCATACGCCGAGCATGACGCTGCCGACCCATCGCGGCCCCAACAATCTGCCGGTCGGCATCCAGCTGGTCGGCCAGCGCTACGACGACGATCGTCTTTTTGCATGTGCGCGATGGGTTTGGGAAAAAATCGGCGCGCCGGAGATGATCGGCTGCAGACACGCGTAGATTAGAGCGAGCGTATGGAATTCGATAATTCGTTCGACGTTCCGTTGTCGCCGGCGCAAGCCTGGGCGGTGCTGATGGATATCCGGCGCATCGCGCCGTGCATGCCGGGCGCCGCGCTGACCGAAGTGGTCGATGCGCAAAATTTTCGCGGCAAGATTGCCGTGCGGCTCGGCCCGGTGGCTTTGGCGTTTGCCGGCCGCGTGCAATTCGAAGATGTCGACGAGGCCAATCACAGCGCGCGGGTGAAGGCGCAAGGCTCAGACGACAAGGGCCGCGGCTCCGCCAATGCGACCGCAACGTTTCGCATCGAGCCAGCCGATATCGGCTCGCGCGTTTTCATCCACACCGACCTGATGCTGTCCGGCGCCGTGGCACAATACGGCCGCGGTGTCGGCATGATCCAGGCGACGGCGGCGCAAATCATCGGCCAATTCGCCGGCAATTTGCGCGCGCAGCTCGAGCGGCAGCCCGCGCCGGCAACGCCTGATGTGCCGTCGCCGCCGATCGTGCCGGAGCGGACGGACGCGCCGCTGCGCTCAGCCCCACAATCGGCGAACGTTCGGCCATCGCCACCACCGGAAATGCCGCCGCCGGCCGCAAAGCCGATCTCTGGCCTCACGCTGCTCGCCCGCGTCATCTGGCAACAGGTGCGCGCTCTGTTCAGCGGCCGAAAAGATTAGGTATCATTCGGTGTCATCAGCGAGGGTCCATGGCACCTAGCAAAACGATCGGCAGCGCCGCCGCACTCCTCGTTGTCGCCGGTCTTGCCTATGCCGCCGGCGTCGAAGATTTCTACAAAGGCCGCAACGTCACGCTGGTGATCGGCTATAGCGTCGGCGGCGGCTACGACGCCTATGCGCGCCTCCTCGGCCGCTATTTCGGCAAGCACATTCCCGGCAATCCCGCGATTGTGCCCGAGCAGATGACCGGCGCTGGCAGCCTGCGCTCGGCCAATTTCATCTATTCAGTGGCGGCGAAAGACGGCTCCGTGTTCGGCACCTTTTCACGCAGCATGGGAATTTCGCCGCTGGTCGACAAAGCCGAGTTCGACAGCCGCAAATTCACCTGGCTCGGCAGCGTCACCGACGACAACACGATCTGCGTCACCTGGAATACGTCGCCGATCAAGACCTGGGACGACTTTCTGACCAAGCCGTCGAAATTCGGCGGCGAAGGCGCCGGCTCCGATCCGGACATCTGGACATTGCTCTATAAGAATGTATTTGGCGTCAAGGCGCAGTTGGTCAGCGGCTATCCCGGCACCAACGACATCGTGCTGGCGATGGAGCGCGGCGAGGTCGATGGCCTGTGCGGCATATCGTGGAGCACCATAAAATCGCGCCATCCGGAATGGCTGACCAGCCATTCGGTCAACATCATCGTCCAGGCGGCACTGAAGAAGGAGCCGGAGATTTCCTCGGTGCCGCTCGCGACCGATCTGACAAAGACGCCCGAGCAGCTGCAAATCGTCAAATTGCTGCTGGTCAGTCAGGCCATGGCGCGGCCGTTCGCGGCGCCGCCCGACATTCCCGCCGACCGCAAGGCGGCGCTGATATCGGCGTTCGATGCCACCATGAAGGACGCCGATTTTCTCGCCGAAGCGCAAAAGCTCAGCTTCGACGTGCGTCCGGTCGACGCCACGACGATCGATGCGATGCTGGCGGAGGTCTATCAAACGCCGAAGGACGTCATCGCCCGCGCCACCAAGGCGATCTCAAGCGAGGGCCAGTGAGCGAGCAGATCGGAGCGCGCGTCCCGCGGCTTGAGGATTTTTCGCTGCTGACCGGCGGCGCGCGTTTCGTCGATGACATTCCGGCTCCCGGCGCGTTGCACGCCGCTTTCGTGCGCAGCCCGCATCCGCACGCGCTGATCCGCGGCATCGATGCCGGCGCGGCACGCGCCATGCCGGGCGTCGTCGCCGTGCTCGCGCTCGACGACCTCGCCCCGGTGCTGCGGCAGCGGCGCATGATGCGCGTTTCGAATTCCGGTACAAAACTCGACCAGAGCTGGCCGTTTGCCCTGGCCGACGGTGAGGTGTCGTTCGTCGGCGAGCCGGTCGCCATCGTCGTGGCGAGCGACCGTTATATCGCTGAGGATGCCACAGCTCTTGTCGCGGTCGATTACGACGTACTGCCGGCGGCGACCGATTGCCGGGTCGAGCGTGCGCCGCCGGTGCGCCGCGAACTGGCGACGAACCGGGTTATCGCCTACAAGGTCGCTTACGGCGACAGCGACGCGGCGTTCGCCAAGGCCGCCCATGTCGTGCACGAGGACCTTTGGGTCCATCGCGGCGCCGCGCATTCCATGGAAGGCCGCGGCATTCTGGCGCAAATCTCCGACCGCGAGACCCAAGTGTGGGCCTCGACGCAAAAGGCCCATGATCTGAAGAACGCGCTGGCCGATTACATCGATCTCGACGAAAGCCGGCTGCGCGTCGCCACGCCCGACGTCGGCGGCGGGTTCGGCCCAAAACTGTGCGTCTATCCCGAAGACGTCGCCACGGTCGCCGCCGCGACCTTGCTGCGCCGCTCGGTCAAATGGATCGAGGATCGCCGCGAGCATTTCACCAATGCGGCGCAGGAGCGCGATCAGTACTGGGGAATCGAGATCGCCGCCGACGCCGACGGCCGCATCCGCGGCGTGCGCGGCCGGCTGATCCACGACATCGGCGCTTACGCGCTGCAAGACGTCAACATCCCGTACAATTCCGCGACCACGCTGAGCGGCCCCTATATGGTGCCGGCGCTGGCGATGGACGTGGTCGCGACCCATACCAACAAGGCGCCGGTCTCGTCGGTTCGCGGCGCCGGCTATCCGCAAGCGGCCTTCGCCATGGAACGGCTGATGGACAGCCTCGCGCGCGCGATGGGCATCGAGCGCGCCGAATTGCGCCGTCGCAATCTGATCCCGGCGGACAAGATGCCTTATTTGAAGCCGCTTAAAGCGCGCTCCGGCGAACAGGTGCAATACGACAGCGGCGATTATCCCGGCTGCCAGGCGGACATTCTGCGCGCCACGGCGTGGGACGATTTCCCGCGCCGCCAGGCTGCTGCGCGCGCACAAGGCCGCTACATCGGCATCGGGCTCGCCCACGGCATCAAAGGCACCGGCCGCGGTCCGTTCGAATTCGGCGGCGTGAAAATTTCGCCGACCGGACGCATCACGGTTTCCACCGGCGCCGCGGCGATGGGGCAAGGGCTTGCCACAGCGCTGGCGCAGATTTGCGCCGAAGCGTTTGGCGTGCGCGCGGACGAGATCACGGTCGTTGCCGGCGATACCTCCGCCGCGCCGCTCGGCCTCGGCGGCTTCGCCAGCCGGCAAACCGTCACTGCGGGCTCATCAGTGCAGATTGCGTCGCAAGCCGTCGCCGCCAAGGCGCGCAAGCTCGCGAGCCACATGCTCGAAGCGGCGGAAGAGGATCTCGAAATCGTCGACGGCGAAGTACGCGTCGTCGGCGCGCCGCAGCTTGCGGTCAAACTCGGCGAATTGGCGCGCGTGCTCAAAGGCGCGCCAGGCTATGCGTTTCCGAAAGACATCGAGCCCGGGCTGGCGGCGGAATCGACTTTTCGTGTCGATCAGCTCGCCTATTCAAATGCCTGCCATGTCGTCGAGGTCGAGGTCGATATCGAGACCGGCGGCGTCACCATCCTGCGCTATGTCGCGATCCAGGATTCCGGCCGCAGGGTCAATCCGCAGATCGTCGAGGGCCAGGTCCATGGCGGCATCGCCCACGGCATCGGCAATGCCATGTTCGAATGGATGGGCTACGACGATGCCGGCCAGCCGGTCACCACCACGTTTGCGGATTATCTTTTGCCGACCGCGACCGAAGTGCCGGCCTTCGAGACGCTCTACAAGGAATCGCCATCGCCGCATAATCCGCTCGGCGTCAAAGGCGTCGGCGAGGTCGGCGTCATTCCCGCTGCCGCGGCGATCATCTCGGCCATCGAGGATGCGCTGTCGCCATTCAACGTGCGCATCGCGCAGATGCCAGTCACGCCGCCGAAACTTGTCGAACTGATCGCTCAAGGTGCGCGACCATAAGGCTTTTGACCTGCCGCTGCAGCCGGAGCAAAGTGGCGCCCGAAAATGGAGAACCGAATGAACCGCCCGATAGCTCGCGTCCTGGTCTGGTCGATGCTCGCGCTTGCCGCAAGCCTGCCGGCGCATGCGCAGAATTTCCCCGACCGGCCCGTGCACCTGATCATTCCCTATGGGCCGGGCGGCATCGTCGATTTTGCCGGCCGCGTCCTGGCGCAGAAGATCGGCGACGCGCTCGGCCAGACCGTCGTGCCCGAGAACAAGCCTGGTGCCGGCGGCATTGTCGGCGTCGACTACGTCGCCCACGCGGCGCCCGACGGCTACAGCATGGCGCTGATGGATCCGGGCATCGTCGCCAATCCGACGCTGCAAAAATCCATGCCCTACGACATCTTCAAGGATCTGGTGACGCTCTCGGTGGTCAGCTCCTCGCCCGAGGTTTTGGTGGTCGCGCCGCAGCTCGGCATCAAGACCTATGCCGAGCTCGTCGCCTACGGCAAAGCCAATCCCGGCAAGCTCAACTATGCCAGCGCCGGCGTCGGCACCACGCCGCATCTCGCCGCCGAAATGTGGAAATTGCGCACCGGCATCGACGCCGTGCATGTGCCCTATAAAGGTATCGGCGGCTCGTTCACCGACATGATGAGCAACAAAGTGCAGATGGCGTTTTCCAGTATCGCCGGCGCGCTGCCGTTCACCAGCGATAACCGCATCGTCCCGCTCGCCACGACCGGCACGACGCGCTCCGCGGTCTATCCCGATCTGCCGACGGTGGCCGAGGCCGGCTTGCCCGGATACTCGGTCGATCTTTGGCTGAGCCTTTACGGCACCGCCGGCACGCCGCCAGACGTGCGGGCCAAGCTCAATAGCGCCATCAACAAGGCGCTGCAGGACGGCGAGCTCAAAACGTCCTTCGCCAAGTTCGGCTTGACGCCGCGCGGCACCAGCCTCGCCGAAGGCGCCGCCTTCACCAAGGACGAATATTTGAAATGGAAAAAGGTCATCGAGGACGGCCACATCACGCTCGATTGACGTTGCCATGAATAGCAGGTGGCTATGACAAACCCCTGGCCGACGGAATTGCGGCTGCACAAGGATCGCAAGGCGCTGACCGTCGCCTTCGATAGCGGCGAGAGTTTCGATCTCGCCGCCGAATATCTGCGCGTGCGTAGCCCGAGCGCCGAGGTTCAGGGCCATTCGCCGAGCGAGCGGCGCACCGTCGGCGGCAAGGAGGCGGTGCAGATCCTCGAAGTGCATCCGGTCGGCAATTACGCGGTGCGGCTGACGTTCGACGACATGCACTCGACCGGAATCTTTAGTTGGGAATATCTTTTCGAACTCGGTCAAAATCGCGAAAAATATTGGCGGGACTATATCGACGAGCTCGCGGAAAAGGGCCTTTCGCGCGCATCGGCAAAACATTGACGGCAGCTTCGTGCCGGCGCAACGCGCATTTTTACATTTTTTTTGCGGAGAATTTTCGCAACGCGCGTAATGGTTCGGTTTGACGGCGTCAGTATTTGTACTGACGCGCGCCATGTGCGCGCACTCGAGCAGGCCATTTTGCACGAGGGGCGACTTCAGCTAGGGAAAGGACTAAGTCGTGCGCACATCGCTGTGGAATTTCCTTGCCGATGAGCAAGGCGCGGCCGCGATCGAATACGGCCTGTTGGCAGCAGGCATCGCGGTCGCCATCATCGCCGTGGTCGCGGCACTCGGCACCAACCTGAATACGACGTTTTCGACCGTCTCGACGTCGCTGAAATAGCCGGCGTTCGCTCCGGCACCCGCCGCAAACCCGTCAACCATCGGTCAACCTCGGTTCGGCATCATCGAGGCAGTGTCGGGGTGGGGTGTACGATGGGGCACCTTCCGGCATCAGAACGGCCCAGGTCCTGCTCCCTCGGGACCGGGCCGTTCGTTTTTTCTTAGCCTTGCTGCGGCGGCCCTGTTCGCTCCTTCGTCTTTTATATGTCGCATCAACGGCTTGCGGGAACGCCGCGCGCCGGCTCCGGTGGCCGCCGCGAAGATCAAGAGCGCGCCCGCGGAGTAAAAGCTCGCGAGGCGACGTCCAAAAACGGCAATGCTGTCGCAGCCAGCCCGCGGCGCAGGGCGTTCGTTTCTTTGCCCGCATGGTTGATGGAATGTTTTTGCTGCCGCCGCCGAGCGGAGGAGAGCCGCAAAAGGCGTGACGCGCCAGCTCCCGAACTTCACTGGCACGGGTCGCTTTTTTTCGTCTAAGATTATGAAAGCGGCCGAAAAGACGCCGCCGATAAGGGAGGAGATCCAAATGAAGTCGCGTACTTTGACTGTATTGGCGCTGGCGGCCGGCTTGCTTGCCGCAAGTCAAGCCATGGCGCAGCAGGCGGCCCCGCCTGCGCCGCCTGACCTGAACGCCATTCCCGACAAGATGCCGTTCAATATTCCTTTTGGCGCGCCGATCACCATGGAGCGGGCGCAAGGGCTGATCAAGGCGGCGGTCGACGAGGCCACCAAGCGCGGCTGGGCGATGAATGTCACGGTCGTCGACCCTAACGGCGATCTGGTCGCCTTCGCGCGCATGGACGGCGCCCAGCTCGCATCGGTTTCGATATCTCAGCACAAGGCGCGGACCGCGGCGCGATATCGCCGGCCGACGCGCGCATTCGAGGACGCCGTGCAAAAGTTCGGCTGGAATTACATCCTGACGCTCGACGACGTCATCGCCTCGCGCGGCGGCATTCCGCTGGTCGAGGGTGGCAAGATCATCGGCGCCGTCGGCTGCTCCGGCGGCACCGGCTCGCAGGACGAGGCGACCTGCACCGCGGCGGCGAATACGATCAACAAGTAGTTCACGACGAGCAGACCGGAAGGCGAGGGCGGCCGCCGGGCCGCCCTCGTTGCGTCTGGCGAGTGGTTTGGCGCCACAGTGCCGAGGCGAGATTCACGTCGCGTTCAATCTGGCGCGACACAATCGCAGCGCGGCTCGACTCCATCGTGTTCGTCCGGCGCGATCACGAAGGCTGCGCCTTCCGACCGCGAAGGCAAACCCGGACGAGGAGTTCTTCACCGCCGCGTCGGCTCGATCGTTTTGTCCCAGCCGGCGTTGAGAACCTGCTGATCCAATGGCCGTTTGAGCAGCCTGAAGCGGTTCGGATCGAGCGCTGCCGCCGGCTGCCCCGGCTCCACCGGCGCGAGCGAGGGTGATGCCGTCTCCCCGCCCGCTCTTTGCAGGCTCGGTTGCTCGCCGATGCGGCCGCGCCAGCGTTCGACGACCGATGCCAGCGAATGCGGAGCTTTGCTGCTTGCCGGCGAGAGCTCGCCCAGATTCACCGTCTCGCTCTTTGGCAAAAGGTTGTCAGGCAATTGCTTGAATTTCAGTCGCGTCGGCAGTGCGACGCCTTCGCCGAACGCCAGGGCTTCGCCAGTGCCGAGCGACGGCAGGAACGCCAGCAGATTGGCAGCCGTATCCGCGACCGCCGAGCGCAGCAGCGATTGATCGCGCTCGTTGGTCATGCGCATGGCGAACAGCGTGCTGCATTGCGACAGGATCGTCGGGTCGAGCTCGGCGGGCCGCTGCGTGACCAGGCCGAGAAAGACTCCATATTTGCGTCCCTCTTTGGCGATCCGCGAGATGGCGCGCCGGGTCGGCGCGAAGCCGATATTGTGATCGGCGGCCATATAGCGATGCGCTTCCTCGCACACCAGCAGCACCGGGTTGGTGCCGTCGCTCCACAGGCCGAGGTCAAAAGCCATGCGGCAGGTGACGGAGACGACGGCGTCGACCACTTCGGATGGAAACCCGGCCAATTGCATGATCGTCATCGGCTTGCCGTTCGGCGGCAGCCGGAACAGCGTCGCCAGAATTTCCGCCATGGTGTCGCCGCCGACATTGGCGTTCTCGAACATGAAGGCATAGCGCGGATCGCCGCAAACGCTTTCGATGCGCGTGATCAGCTTGTGATAGATCATGCGCGAGGAGCGGTTTTCCAGCTTGCCCATCCGCGAATCGAGCAGCGTGATGAGATCGGCAATGCGATAGGGCACCGGAATGTCGAGGGTGTAGCGCGCGCCGACCTCGCCGCTCTTGGTGCTGAGCCGGCCCTGGGCCGAGAACTGCTGGGCATACAGCGATTTCGCCAGCGGAATGACCTCGGACAGAAAGTCGATCTCTTCATCGAGGCCGGGCCGGCCGCCGAAGAACACGTCGACGATTTCGTCGAAATTGAACAGCCAGAACGGCAGCTTGAGGTTGCTCGGATTGAGCACCTGGGCGCGGTCGCCGAAGCAGCGGCTGTATTCATTGTGGACGTCGAGAACGAAGAACCGCAGGTCGGGGCGAGCCTCGACGATCTGCTGCAGCAACAGCGCAACCGCGCTCGATTTGCCGACTCCGGTGGTGCCGAGCACGGCAAAATGCTTGCTCACCATCTCGTCGACGTCGAGGCGGGCGGCAATGGCGGCATCGAGCTGCAGATGCCCGATGTCGATCATGCGCGAGCTGCTGGAATGGAAGATCAGGCGCAGCTCGCGCGCGGCGATGAAAGTCACCGTATCGCCGATCGCCGGATAGGTGGTGACACCGCGCTGGAAGCGCGCCGACGGGGAATCGTAGTTGGAGATTTCGCCGATGAGCTCGAGCTGCGCTGTCGCGACGTGCTGGTCTTGCGGCGTCGGTCCCGGCTGCAGGGAGACGTCGGTGATGAGTCCGATGAGCAGCGATTTATTGGCGCAGACGCCGAGGAATTTGCCGACCGTCGCGCGGGTTTCCTCGGGGCCGTTGGGCGTGGCGCCGGTGAGCCCGACGCTGGCCTGACAGCCGCGGACCGAATTGACTTGACCCAGGAGAGCGACCTGCGGCATCGGCTGTCACCTTTTGATTGCTAACCGGGATAGTCCCGCGAACGTCGGCTTAGCTTTGTTTGACAGTGACATACCGGCCTGGAAATTCCGTTAATTCGGCAATATCAATGCGGCTTTATCGCCGTGGAAGTCTGCCGGTGCGCCGGAACAGTCCGGAATCGCACCGCTAAGCCTGCCGCGTCGCCGCTTAAACAAGAATTAGCCAAGTCTGTTCGATGCGCTACGCGCCCGCTGCCGCGCTGCCGTGAAACTAGCGGCGCGCGCGCAGCGGCGATTGTTCCCGCTGATTGGCAAGGGAGCGGGAATTGGCGGAACTGCCATGCCGTGTCGTCGTCAAGTCTTCCATGAAAATCGGCCGGGAATAATAGTAGCCTTGCGCATAGCGGATGCGGGTGGCGGCTTGCAGGAAGGCGACTTCTTCCGGGGTCTCGACGCCTTCGGCGATCACCGTCATGCCGAGAGGCTCGCTGAGCGCCTCGATGGCCTTCAAGATGCTCTGGCTGCGCGAGCGCTTGTGGATGTCCGTGATGAACGAGCGGTCGATCTTGAGCTCATCGGCGGTGATGTCGGCCAGCGCCGCCAATGACGAATAGCCGGTGCCGAAGTCGTCGATGGAGACGCGGGCGCCGATCTCGCGCAGCATCGGCAGCACCTGTGACTGAAACAGGCTTTTGGCCACGAACGCGTCCTCGGTGACTTCGACGATGAAGCGGTCGGCATAGGTCGTCGACTTCAGCTCGTCGCAGAAGTCGCGCATGAACTGGATGTTGCAGGCCTGCTTGGCCGCGATGTTGATGCTGACGGTGACGTGCGGGCCGAATGCCTCGTCGATCAGATCCATCGAGCGGACGATCTGATCGAGCGCCAAGTGCGCCATATCGTCGATCAGGCCGAGCTCGGTCGCCAGCCCGATGAACTCGCCGGGCGCCTGGATCTCGCCGTCCTCATCACGAAGGCGAATCAGCGCTTCGACGCCGACCACTTCCTGGCTGCGGATATCGACCTTGGGCTGGAACGCGCAGCAGAAGCGGCCGTCGCGAACGGCGAGGCGCAGCCGTTGTTCCTGCGCCATTCTCTTGGTCATCGCCCGCCCCATGTCGGAATCAAACAGCGCGGCGCCGCCCTTGGCGCCCTCCTTGATGCGATACATGGCGGTATCGGCGGCGCGGCGCAGCATCTCGTAATTGCGGCCGTGGTCGGGATAGACGCTCAAGCCGATCGACGCGGAGGTGAATATCTCGAACCCCTCGATCAGGAACGGCTCCTTGAGCTGCTGCAGCAGGCTGTCGATGAGTTCGGCGAGATCCTCGTCGCGGGCGAGAGGATGCACGACCAGCAGGAACTCGTCGCCGCTGATGCGGCTGAGAATATCCGACGGGCGAACATTGCTGGCGATCCGTTGCGCCACCTTCACCAACAGCGCGTCGCCGATGGCGTGCGTATAATAGTCGTTGATGTGCTTGAAATTGTCGATGTCGAGAAACGCCAGCGCGAAACGCGGCGACGTCTCTGCGCTCGTCAGCAATTGCTCGACGTGCTCCTGGATCAAGGTGCGGTTCGGCAATCCGGTCAGGTCGTCGAAATAGGCGCGTCGCGACAGCTCGACCTCGGCCTGCTTGCGCTCGGTGTGGTCGATCGCGGCCGTGACCAGCACGGCGCGGTCATGAATGCGCGCCGGGCGGCAATATTTCAAAAGCGTGCGTTCACCACCCGCGCCGGCGACCCGATCTTCCGTCATGGTCACGGTGGGCACGCTCACTTGCGCCGCGAAGCCTTCGCCGCTCTCTGGCGTGGCGCCGGCCGGCGCCTGGTCCGGCGCAAGCTCTGGGGCAAGACCGGAAAATTCGGCGGCCATGTCGTTGGCAAACAGCGGCTTGCCGTCCTCGGCCTGCACCGTGACGCCCACCGGCAGGTGCTTGATGATGGATGCGAGGACGCCGAGCGCGCGGCGCGCTTCTCGCTCGCCGTCCTTCGCTTCGGCAAGGAGACGCTGCAATTGCGCCGTCTCGTTTGGAAGCGCCGCAGGCGAGGCTTCCGCTACCGGACTGTCGTCATTGGGCGGCGAATCCGGCATTTGATCGGACATTTCGGGATTTGCCATACGCACTCGACAACGATTCCAAGGCGGCGGACGCCGCGAGGGATGAGCCGTCCGATTGCTAAAGCGCGCTGCAAACGGGGTTGGTTTTCGGACACTATGCGTGGGCCAAGAAGAAAAACTTAAAATGGAATTCGAATCCCACGGGTATCGGTAGGGTTCGTTTCCGCGGTGATTAAGCGATCATTAATGGGCAAGCGAGATGCGCCTTAGCGGCGATGGTAGCCCGCCTTCGCCGTTCGGCTTCGGCGCGGCAGACTTCACGCGATTCGCGAGCGAAGGCTGGTGGGCGCTGTAGGGATTGAACCTACGACCTCTCCCGTGTGAAGGGAACGCTCTCCCGCTGAGCTAAGCGCCCTGGCCCAACAAGACCTGGCCAATCAAGTCGGAGTTAATAGGGAGCGGCTCGGCAGGGTGTCAAGCGAAGCTTAGTTCGACGACGCCACGCGCGACGCGGTTGATTGCAGTGCGCGGATGCGGTCGGCGAGCGTGGTCTTGTTTTCCTGCGGCGAATCCATGCCGCCGGCGGGCGCCTCGCGCGGCTTACCGTTGATGTCGACGACGGGTGCGGCACCTTGAACGCTGCCTTGGCCCATGGCGGGCGCGTCGACGGCGAGCATCGAGACGATGGTCGAGCCCGGGCCTTCGAGCGCCGCGGTGAGGCGGGCGACTTCGGCGGCGACGTCGTTGATGCGCTCGCGCAAGAGCGCATTCTCAACGCGCTCCGACGCCCAGGTCGATTCCGCGTCGCGCTTCATGGTCGCAAGCTCGCGCTGCAGCTTGTTGCGCTCCTCCACCGCGAGCGCGAGCTGCGCTTCGAGCTGTTTGATGTCGGAGCGGAACTTGTCGGAAGCGATGGAGCTGCGGCCGCCGACAGACGCCAATTCGCTGCGCAGATCGGCTTCGGTCTGGCGCGCGGCTTCGGCGTCGATGCGCAGCTTTTCGATTTGGTAATCGCGCTCGGCGAGTGCGCGGCCCTGGTCGCCGAGCTTTGACTCGAGCTCCTGCACCCGCTTGTGCAGGACTTCGGCTTCGGTGGTCTGCAGCAAGAGCTGCCGCTCGAGCTCGGTGGTGCGCTCGCCGAGGCTGCCGAGCTTTTCGCGGGCCGTGGCCAATTCCGCCGCCGTCGCTTCGGATTCGCTGCGCTCGCGATTACGGCGCAGCTCGATGTCCTTCACCGTGCGCTCGTAGTCGGTCACGCTGACCTTCATCGCCTCGACTTGGGTGCGCAACGCGGCAAGCTCGACGCGCTGGCTGTCCGACGTGATCGAATGCTCGCCGAGTTCCGCGACCAGCTTGACCAGCTCGGCTTCCTTGTCGGCGAGCGAGCGCTCGACTTCGCGCAACGCGCTGTTTTTGAGCTGGAATTCCTCTTCGGTGGTGCGCAATTGTTCGCGCTGGGTCTTGTCGCGGGCCTCGAGCGCGAAAATCGTCGCGGTCTTCTCGCCGAGCTCTTTCTTGAGCTGATTGATGGCGTCGGCCTTCTTGCCGAGCTCGGCAAGCTGTGACGTCGTCTTGGTCTTCATCTGCGCCACGCTCATTTCGAGGCGGCGGGTCGACATGGCGAATTCGGCGCGCAATTGATCCTTGTCGGCGCGGATTTCGGCGATCGACAGCGGCGTCGCCGCTTCGAGGCGGCGCATGGTCAGGCGCACGGCACGGTTATGAACCAGCGGGACGAACAGCAGTCCGAGCAACGCCGCAACCAGGAAACCGATGCCGAAATACATGACCGGTTCGATCATGAGACTACGCCTCCGTCCGCATCGCGGCACACTGCCATGCGGATACCCACCGCACCACATTCACCGGCCATTAACCTAAACCGACTTTCGCCGCCGCGCCAATGTTTGCTGCAAAGAGTTTGGCGCTGTCGCGTTTCCGTCACTGGAAGGCGCGCCTTCCCGACGTGATCGGGGGCAGCTTTGAGAAAGCTGGTGTAGCGGTTGCGTACCGCCGGAAGTCAGGCCGGACTTTAGAAGGGGTTCCAGGTCGGCCGCTGCGTGAATTTGAGGTAGCCGAGATTGGCGCCCAGCCGCAGCCCCACGCCGGAACGGATCGGGACCAGCACGATATTATTGGCGGTGAGCGCGGTCATGCCGAAGCCACCGATGAAATAGGCCGAGCCGTCCAACCCGCCGAAGCGGTCGAAGATCGCCGCGGTCCGGGGCAGGTTGTAGACCAGCATCATGGTGCGCGCGCCGTCGGCGCCGGCGTCGAAGCCAAGCGTGGGACCCTGCCAGAACACCCGCAGATCGCCGGCATTCTTGGTGTAGAGCGTGCCGTCGCCGTAGCGCAGGCCGCCGACAAAGGCGCCGCCGGCTTCCTCGCCGAGCACGTAGCCGTTGGGTAAGCCCCATTGGCTCACGGCTTTCTCGACCACCATGGCCAGCCCGCGCGAGACGCCGCCGAAGAAGTGATGCCCGGCATCGATGATCTCGTTCGGCTGGAACCGGCTGTCGTCCCGCGGCGGTTGCTGCTGCGGCGGGCCGGCGGGGACCGAGCCGGTCGGCGGCTCGGCCGGCGCAGTTTGCGCGGCGCATGGCGCCACGCCCAATCCGGCGAAGAGGAGGGCAATTACGGCAAGCCGCAAGGCCGAATTCATGGCGAGTTTCCCCTTAACCCCTTGCTCACACGCTTTCGTTTAACTCTCGGTGACACCTATCCGAATCACTTCACCATTCGCCAGAACTATGACCGCAGCACGGCAAAAACGGAAGCGATTGTGCGCCGGTTTTGCGGCCAGTGTTGCGGCTTTGGCCGGCTTCCTGATGGCGCTTTTGGCCGGTCCACCGGCCGGCGTCGCCGCTACCACCGAACGGCTGGTGGTGGACTGGCACACAGGCTTGGCGATCGGCGGCTATGACCCGGTCGCCTTCTTCACCGATGGGCGGCCGGTGACCGGCAGCGCCAATTTCGAATTCCGCTATGCCGGCGCGATCTGGCGCTTCCGCAATGTCGGCAATCGCGATGCGTTTGCCGCGCAGCCGGACATCTACATGCCGAAATTCGGCGGCTACGACCCGATCGGCGTCACCCGCGGTGTGGCGGTTGCTGGAAACCCAAATGTGTGGCTCATCGCCGGGCAACGGCTCTACCTGTTCTACGATCGCTCCCGGCTGGAAAAGTTCGCCGGCGATGCCGATCGCTTGAGCGCCGAGGCCGAACGCAAATGGCCCGACGTCAAGCGCGCGCTCAGCCCTTGAGCAAAACGGCGCTTGCGGGATCGCCCCAGGCGAGGAAAGCCGGGATCAAAAGGTCATTGGTGCCGTAGACGAGCGGAGTGCCATCCGGCGCGGTCACGCTGCCGCCCGCAGCTTTGAGGATGGCGTGGCCGGCCGCGATATCCCAGTCGTGGGTCGGCGCCAGCCGTGGATAAACGTCGGCTGAGCCTTCGGCCAGCCGGCAGAATTTTATCGACGAGCCGCTTTGCACGAGCTTTGCCCCCGGCAAACCGTCGACATAGCTTTTGGTGCGCACTTCCAGATGCGAGCGGCTGACCATGACGACGGCTTCGCCTTTGGGCCGCGGCCGGGTGTGGATCGGCGTTGGCGCTTCGGGTCGGGACGCAAATGAAAGCCGCTCAGCGCCGCGGCCGACGACACCGCGCCAAAGATCGCCGAGCGCCGGCGCACAGATGATGCCGAAAAGCGGCACCCCTTCGGTCATCAGCGCGATATTGATCGTATATTCGTCGCGGCCGGCGATGAACTCGCGCGTGCCGTCGAGAGGGTCGACCAGAAAGTAGCTGCCGCCTCGGATGGCCGCCGGCTTGTCCCGCGACGCCTGCTCCTCCGAGATGATCGGCACGTCGGGCGCCAGCCGTTGCAGACCCTCGCAAATGATGGCCTCGGCGGCCAAGTCGGCGGAGGTCACCGGCGAGCCGTCAGTCTTGCGCCGGATGTCCAGCCTCTTGGCGAAGTCCAGGATCGTCTCGGCGGCGTGCGCGGTGATCTTGGTGATCTCGTCGACCAGATCGGCGCATGCGGCGGCATCGAGGGTTGGCACGGACGGTTCCTAGGGATCTCAGCCGGATGAAGGGATGCCGCTCTAGCACGGCTGCATTGGCGGGGCACGATTGCCGAATCGGCTACGCTGTGACAGGCACTGCCCTAAATCTCCCCAAGCGGAGCTGCGCATGTCCGCACCGTCCAGTCCCATCGCCATCGGCGCCCTCGATCTTGCCGCGCTATTGTGCTCCCGCGTCTGCCATGACCTGATCAGCCCGGTCGGCGCCATCGTCAACGGCCTCGAAGTCATGGACGAGGATAAGGACGAGGAAACTAAGGTTTTTGCCCTCGATCTGATCAAAAAGAGCGCAAAACAGGCTTCGGCCAAGCTGCAATTCTGCCGGCTCGCCTTCGGCGCGGCGGGTTCGGCCGGCGCCCAGATCGATCTGGGAGACGCCGAAAAGGTCGCACGCGGGCTGCTCGGCGACGACAAGACCACGATCGTGTGGAACCTGCCTCGCGAATTGCTGCCGAAGAACCGCGTTAAGCTTTTGTTGAACATGCTGCTGATTGCGGTCGGCACCATTCCGCGTGGCGGCACGATCACGGTCGATCCGACCGAGGGCGGCAAGGGGTTCCGCCTCACCGCAGCGGGGCTCAATGCCCGCTTGGCCGAGGCCACCGCCGGCCTTCTGGTGGGCAGTCCGGCGCACCCGGTCGATGCCCATGGCATTCAGCCGCTCTATACGGGCATTCTGGCGCGGGATTGCGGGCTCACGGTGTCGGCAGCGGCCGAACGCGAATCCGTGGTGGTGACCGCAAGCTAAGAGTTGCACCGGGCATATTTTGCGACTTCCGGAGCGTCTTTCGGCGCCAACCGCAACTGAAATTAAACCGTTTGGCAACAGACTGAGGGCGTCCGATCAGGCGCGGCGTGCCTGGCGACAAGGGCGCGCGCCTTGCGCGCCTCTCCATGCGTATGCAAGCGGGGCGGGTGCCAGCCGGCAAGCACCCGCGGTGTCGAGGGCGCCTGTATGGACGACCTGTTGCGTGAATTCCTGACTGAGACCAACGAGAGTCTCAATCTGGTCGACGCCGAGCTCGTCCGCTTCGAGCAGGAACCGAATAACGGCGCCATTCTCGGCAATATTTTTCGCCTGGTTCACACCATCAAAGGCACCTGCGGTTTTCTCGCGCTGCCGCGGCTGGAAACGCTGACCCACGCCGCCGAGACGCTGATGGGCAAATTCCGCGACGGCATGCCGGTCACCGCCGAAGCCGTCACGCTCATTCTCTCCACCATCGATCGGATAAAATCGATTCTCGACGCCATCGAGAAGAACGAGCAGGAACCGGAAGGCGGCGATCGAGATCTTATCGATCCGCTTGGCCGCATGGCGCGGGGGGAGGCGGCAGCGCCGCCGCAGGTCGCGCCGCCGCCGCCGGCGCCGGTCGAGCTCAAAAAGCCCGAGCCGTCCGAGCCAGCCGAGAAGCCAGACAAGCCGGCGGCCGAGCGGCCTGAAGAAGAGCGCGGCGACCGGCTCGCCAACCATTCGATCCGCGTCAATGTCGACACCCTCGATCATCTGATGACCACCGTCTCGGAGCTGGTGCTGACCCGCAACCAGCTGCTCGAGATCGTCCGTCGCCACGAGGATTCCGATTTCAAGGTGCCGCTGCAGCGGCTCTCCAATGTCACCGCCGAGCTGCAGGAAGGCGTGATGAAGACGCGCATGCAGCCGATCGGCAATGCGTGGCAGAAACTGCCGCGCGTGGTGCGCGACCTGTGCGCCGAGCTCGACAAGGATATCGAGCTTGCAATGCGCGGCGCCGAAACCGAGCTCGACCGCCAAGTGCTCGATCTGGTCAAGGATCCGCTCACCCACCTGGTGCGCAACTGCGCCGATCACGGCATCGAAGCGCCGGCCGAGCGGATCGCCGCCGGCAAGCCGGCGAAGGGCACCATCCGCCTGTCCGCCTGGCACGAGGGCGGCCACATCATCATCGAAATTTCTGACAACGGCCGCGGCCTCGACCTCGACCGCATCAAGGCTAAGGTCATCGAGAAGGGCCTCGCCAGCGAGGCCCAGCTCGCAGCCAGGTCGGAAGCGGAAATCTGCAATTTCATCTTTGCGCCGGGCTTCACCACCGCAGCGAAAGTCACCAGCATCTCCGGCCGCGGCGTCGGCATGGACGTCGTGCGCAGCAACATCGAGCAGATCGGCGGCACCGTGGATTTGAAGTCCGTAAGCGGCGCCGGCACTACCTTTACCATCAAAATCCCGCTGACGCTGGCGATCGTATCGGCACTCATCGTCGAGGCCGGCGGCGAGCGCTTCGCCATTCCGCAGCTTGCGGTGCTCGAGCTGGTTCGTGCCGGCAACAACGGCGAACACCGCATCGAGCATATCAAGGACGCGCCGGTGCTGCGGCTGCGCAACAAGCTATTGCCGCTGGTGCGCCTGAAAGAAGTCTTCCGCCTCGGCGCCTGCGACAACGAGAACGGCTTCGTCGTGGTGACGCAGGTCGGCAGCCAGGTGTTCGGTGTCGTCGTCGACGGCGTCTTCCACACCGAGGAAATCGTCATCAAGCCGATGTCCTCGAAGCTGCGCCACATCCCGGTATTTTCCGGCACCACCATTTTGGGCGACGGCTCCGTGATCATGATCATCGATCCGAACGGCGTGGCGCAGGCGCTCGGTCGCGCCGCGGCGGCAGCGGCGCGCGCGGAAAATTCCGAATTGCAGAGCCGCGAGGAAGAGAGCGACGAGGATACTGTCTCGCTGCTCGTGTTCCGCGCCGGCTCGCAGCAGCCCAAGGCGGTGCCGCTGTCGCTGGTGACGCGGCTCGAGGAGATCGATTGCCGCAAGATCGAAATCTCCGACGGCCGCCATCTGGTGCAATATCGCGACCAGCTCATGCCGCTGTTGCGGATCGACGCCGAGACGAGCCTCAAGAAGGAAGGCGCGCAGCCGATCCTGGTGTTCTCCGATCAAGGCCGCTCCATGGGCCTCGTCGCCGACGAGATCATCGACATCGTCGAGGAGCGGCTCGACATCGAAGTGTCGAGCAATCGCCCGGGCCTGCTCGGCTATGCCGTGATCAAGGGCGCGACCACCGAGATCATCGACGTCGGTCATTTCCTGCCGCAGGCATTCGAAGACTGGTTCCGCCGCCGCGATCTCAAGGCGGCGCGGCAGACGCGCTGCGTGCTCCTGGTCGACGATTCCGCGTTCTTCCGCGACCTGTTGGCGCCATTGATCAAGGCCGCCGGTTATCGGGTGGTCGCGGCGGCCTCGGCCGCCGACGCGCTGGCGGCGCTCAAATCCGACGCGCGTTTCGATCTCATCGTCACCGACATCGACATGCCGGACATGGACGGTTTTGCACTCGCCGAAGCGGTACGCGCCATACCGGCGGCCACGGCGATCCCCATCATCGCGCTCGCCACCATGGTGTCCGCCGAAACGGTGGAGCGCGGCCGCGCCGTCGGCTTCCACGATTTTGTCGCCAAGTTCGATCGCGCCGGCCTGGTTGCGGCGATCAAGGAACAGGGCGCCGACCTTGACCGGGCGGCATGACGGCCATGAACGACACCGCCAAGCTCAGTGACTATGTCACCTTCACCACGGCCGGACAGATGTTCGGCCTGCCGATTGAATGCGTGCAGGACGTGTTCAAGCCGTCGCGCATTACCCGCGTGCCGCTCGCCGGGCCGGAGATCACGGGCGTGCTCAATCTGCGCGGCCGCATCGTCACCGCCATCGAGCTGCGCAGCCGGCTCGGTTTGGCCGGGCGCGACGCGAGCCAGGTGCCGATGGCGATCGGCATCGAGTCGCGCGGCGAATCGTTCGGACTTCTGGTCGACACGGTCGGCGAAGTGCTCAAGCTGCCCGACGACGAGCGCGAGCCGAACCCGATCAATCTCGACCGCAATCTCGGCCGCGTCGCCGCCGGCGTGTACCGGCTCGACGGCCACCTCCTTGTCGTTCTCGACATTGACCGGGTGCTCGATCTCAGCCCTGAAGCCGCGGCGGCATAAGGGCCAGTGATGACGACGAATGCGTTTGTGATGCGTACAAATTCAAAGCGGGTGCGCCCGCGAAGCGTGGAGTGAGGACGTTATGAAGACCTGTTTGGTTGTCGACGACTCGAGCGTCATCCGCAAGGTGGCGCGGCGAATCCTCGAAGGCCTCGATTTCCAGATCATGGAAGCCGAGAACGGCGAGGAAGCCATCGAAACCTGCAAGCGGCAATTGCCCGACGCCATCCTGCTCGACTGGAACATGCCGAAAATGGACGGCTACGACTTCCTGCGGGTGTTGCGCCGGCTGCCCGGCGGCGACGGGCCGAAAGTGGTGTTCTGCACCACCGAGAACGACGTCGCCCATATCGCGCGGGCGCTCCATGCCGGCGCCAACGAATACATCATGAAGCCGTTCGACAAGGACATCGTCCAGGCCAAGTTCGAGGAAGTTGGGCTGATCTGAGGTCGGCCCTTGCCGTCGCGTCGTTGGAAGTTTGAGTAGAGTCAGCGTGCAAAGTAAGAGTCGATGAGTATTGCCTTCGCCGCCGCCGACCGCGCGGTTGCCGCCGACAAACCGATCCGCGTCATGGTCGTGGACGATTCCGTCGTCGCGCGCAGCCTGGTGGCGCGCTGGGTCGACGGTGAACCGGACATGACGGTCGCCGCGTCGCTGCGGACCGGGCGTGAGGCCGTGGATCGGATCGAAGGCAGCGACGCCGATGTCGTCGTGCTCGACATCGAAATGCCCGAGCTCGACGGCATTTCGGCGCTGCCGCTACTCCTAAAGAAGAAGCGCGATCTTATGGTGATCATGGCGTCGGCGATCACGCGCCGCGGCGCAGAGGTCTCATTGCGCGCACTCTCTCTCGGCGCCGCCGATTATATCCCCAAGCCCGCGACCACGCGCGAGGCCACGACTTCCGCCGATTACCGCCGCGAGCTGATCGAGAAAATCCGCAACCTCGGCCGCCGCCGCCGCCTGTTGCTGCGCCAGCCAATGCCGATCCCGGCGCCGGCCGAAGCCCGCCTGCCACGCCATACGCTGGTGCCGCTGCCGTCCCGCGACAGCCTGCCAAGCAAGCATGAGGCGCCGCCGCTGACGTTACGGCCGTTCTCGCCGATCACGCCGCGCGCCTTGCTGATCGGTTCCTCGACCGGCGGCCCGCAGGCGCTCACGGCATTGATCGAAAAGCTTCCCGCCGCGATCGACCGCGCGCCGGTTTTGATCACGCAGCACATGCCGCCGACTTTCACCACCGTGCTGGCCGAGCATTTGTCGCGCGTCGGCGGCCGTGGTGCCCACGAAGCCGAGCATGGCGAGCCGGTGCTCGCCGGCGGCGTCTACGTGGCGCCGGGCGGTCGGCATATGCGTGTCATACGCGAGCAGGGCGGCATCAAGATCGCGCTTGGCGACGACCCGCCGATCAATTTCTGCAAACCGTCGGTCGATCCGTTGTTCTCCTCAGCGGCGGCGGTGTGGGGCGCGAGCGCGCTGGCGCTGGTTCTCACCGGCATGGGCACCGACGGCACCCACGGCGCCGCCGATATCGTCGCTGCCGGCGGCAGCGTCATTGCCCAGGACGAGGCGACCAGCGTCGTCTGGGGCATGCCGCGCTCGGTGGCGCAGGCCGGATTATGCTCGGCGGTGCTGCCGCTCAACGAGATTGCACCACGGATACTTCGATTATTTGCGGGGGGCCGCGCGTGACGCCGCTTGATTACGATTATCTGCGCCGCTGCCTGAAGGAACGCTCCGGCCTCGTGCTGTCGGCCGACAAGCAGTATCTGGTCGAGAGCAGGCTATTGCCGGTCGCGCGCAAGGCCGGCCTGACCGGCCTCGGTGATCTCGTGCACGCGCTGCGTCTCGGCCACGACAACGCGCTGATGACCGCGGTCGTCGAAGCCATGATGACCAACGAATCGTTCTTCTTCCGCGACAAGGTGCCGTTCGAGCATTTTCGCACCACCATCATGCCGGCGCTGATCGCGTCGCGCCGCGCGTCGCGCTCGATCCGCATCTGGTGCGCCGCTGCGTCCACCGGCCAGGAGCCGTATTCGCTCGCCATGTGTCTCAAAACCATGGAGCGCGAGATCGCCGGCTGGCGCATCGACATCCTGGCGACCGATCTCTCCGGCGAGGTGCTGGAGAAGGCACGGCAGGGGCTCTACAGCCAGTTCGAGGTGCAGCGCGGCCTGCCGATCCAGCTTTTGATCAAGCACTTTGCCCAAGTCGGCGAGCTGTGGCAGATCGCGCCGGAGCTGCGCGCCATGGTGAAATACCGGCAGTTCAACCTGTTGTCCGAATTTACCCAGCTCGGCCTGTTCGACGTGATCTTCTGCCGCAACGTGCTGATCTATTTCGACCAGCAGACCAAGATCGACGTGCTCAACCGCATGGCCCGCGCCACGTCGAGCGACGGCTATCTGGTGCTCGGCGCGGCAGAGACCGTGGTTGGCTTGGTCGACAGCTTCAAAGTCGTGCCCGACAACCGCGGCCTCTACGCACCGAACGCGCGCCGGCCGCTCTCACCTGCGCAGCCTGCGGCAAAACCCGTTCCACGCCTGGCGGTGGTGAACGGCGGACGCTGAACGGTTTTTGTTTTTGATCGCGTTCTGAAGCACAAATAAAAACCCCGCCTCGCGGCGGGGTTTTCATTGTCCCGGTCCCACTCAAATCGTCAGGCGGGTATCTTCGCCTCGTCTTCCGACGGCTCGCGCAGCACGTAGCCGCGGCCCCAGACCGTCTCGATGTAGTTCTTGCCGCTCGAAGCGTTGGCAAGCTTCTTGCGCAGCTTGCAGATGAAGACGTCGATGATCTTCAGCTCGGGCTCGTCCATGCCGCCGTAGAGATGGTTGAGGAACATCTCCTTAGTCAGCGTCGTACCCTTGCGCAGGGAAAGGAGCTCCAGCATCTGGTACTCCTTGCCGGTCAGATGCACCCGCGCCGCGCTGACCTCGACGGTCTTGGTGTCGAGATTGACCACCAGATCGCCGGTCTGGATGACCGACTGGGCGTGGCCTTTGGAGCGCCGCACGATGGCGTGGATGCGGGCGACCAGTTCGTCCTTGTGGAACGGCTTGGTCATGTAGTCGTCGGCGCCGAAGCCGAGACCCCGCACCTTGTCCTCGATGCCGGCTAGCCCCGACAGGATCAGGATCGGCGTCTTGACCTTCGAAACGCGCAACGAGCGCAACACTTCGAAGCCGGACATGTCTGGGAGATTCAGGTCGAGGAGGATGATGTCGTAGTCGTAGATCTTGCCAAGATCGATCCCTTCCTCGCCGAGATCGGTCGTGTAGACGTTGAAGCTCTCGGATTTGAGCATCAACTCGATCGATTGCGCGGTAGCGCTATCGTCTTCAATCAGTAAAACGCGCATGCCAGTCCCCTTCCTCGCCGCGAGGGCTTAGGTCGGCACGCCGCAGCGGCGGCCCCTGGAAAACGCCTTGGGACAAACTGATTCGACACACTAACGACGCTATGGTTAACAAAACCTGATTCCTTCACGCAAGCATTCTGTAGGCGAAATTCGACGAATCGCCTTAAGATGTTGCCTCACAGGGGTTTTCTCGCCACGCGGTCGCTCATGTTTCAAATTAAGTTCCGGCGCTAACCGACTCTAACGACTCACCCTCCATCCTGGCCGGTGAGCCGCCTTGTTCCCAAGGACGATAACTGGATGATTAACGGCCCGGGTAAATACACCGTTAAGAGGACGGCCTTCCGGGTAACCATTATTGCGGTCTTAAGATCGCGAGGCCGGCCGTGAAGGCGCTCGCCGAACAGATCAACGAGCTCGACGGCATCGAAATCTATGGCCGCGTGGTCGGCGTTCGCGGCCTGATGGTCGAGGTTTCGGGGCCGCTGCACGCCATGTCGGTTGGCGCCCGGGTGGTGATCGAGACGATGGCCAAGAATATTCCCTGCGAGGTGGTCGGCTTCTCCGGCAATAACGCGCTGCTCATGCCGTTTGCGCCGCTCGGGGTGTGCGGCGGGGCTGCCGAGCGCTGGTCACCTCTGTGGCCGGCGCGGTGCGGCCTTCGCAGGGTTGGCTCGGCCGGGTGGTCAACGCGCTGGGCGAGCCGATCGATGGCAAGGGTCCGCTGCTGCTCGGGCCGTCGCCCTATGCATTTCGCAATACGCCGCCGCTGGCGCATGCGCGCCGCCGGGTCGGCGCGCCGCTCGATCTCGGCGTGCGAGCGCTCAATACCTTCCTGACCTGCTGCCGCGGCCAGCGCATGGGCATTTTTTCCGGCTCCGGCGTCGGCAAATCGGTGCTGCTGTCGATGCTGGCGCGCAACGTGGAGGCCGATGTCACGGTGATCGGGCTCATTGGCGAACGCGGCCGCGAGGTGCAGGAGTTCTTGCAGGACGACCTCGGCGAGGCCGGTCTCGCCCGCTCGGTGGTGGTAGTTTCGACCTCCGACGAACCGGCATTGATGCGCCGGCAGGCGGCGCATGAGACACTCGCCATCGCCGAATATTTTCGCGACGAAGGCAAGGACGTGCTGGTGCTGATGGATTCGGTGACGCGCTTTGCCATGGCGCAGCGCGAGATCGGATTGTCCGCGGGCGAGCCGCCGACCGCCAAGGGCTATACGCCCACCGTGTTCACCGAATTGCCGCGGCTTCTGGAGCGGGCCGGCCCCGGCACCGAGCAGGGCACTATCACCGGCATTTTCACCGTGCTGGTGGACGGCGACGACTACAACGAGCCGATCGCCGACGCCGTGCGCGGGATCCTAGACGGCCATATTGTCATGGAGCGCGCCATCGCCGAGCGCGGGCGTTATCCGGCCATCAACGTGCTGAAATCGGTGTCGCGCACCATGCCGAAGGCGGCCGACCAAGCCTATCTGCCGGCGCTGACGCGGGCGCGCCAGGTCATGGCGACCTATACCGACATGGAAGAATTGATCCGGCTCGGGGCCTACCGGGCCGGCACCAGCCCCGAAGTCGACGAGGCCATCCGCCTGCACAAGCCGCTGGAGGACTTTTTGGCCCAGGGCAAGGAAGAAGCGACCAGCTTGGCCGACGGATATCGCCGTTTGGACGAGATTTTGACGGGCGCGGAAACGGAACGCTAACGATATCGCGCCACACTCCCTGAGATTTTGGGGCGCCGCGCCGGGCTTTGCGGTGCCAAGTAGCTTCGGATGTGACTTCGGGGGAGTAGTAGTCGATGAAGTCCCGTGAGACGCTTATTCGCCTGAAGAAGTTTCAGGTCGACGAGAAACGCCGCAAGGTCGCGCAGATCGAGACCATGATCGCCGAGTTCGAGCGCATGGCCGCCGACCTGGAGCGTGAGATCAAGGTCGAGCAGGATCGCGCCGGCATCCACGATCCCGGCCATTTTGCCTATCCGACCTACGCCAAGGCCGCGATCGGCCGCCGCGAGAATCTCAAGCGTTCCTCCGACGAATTGCGCACCCAGCTCGAAGACGCCAAGCTGGCGCTGGCGGAAGCTTTTGAGGAGCTCAAGAAGGTCGAGTTGCTCGACGAGCGCGACCAGCTCCGCGAGCGTGAGGCCGAGAACGCCGCCGAACAGGCCGAGCTCGACGATATCGCGCTGATGCGGGTGCGCGGCGTCGCCCCGGCGTAAGTCCTATCCCGTCATTCCGGCCGAACGTAGCGAGAGCCGGAATCCATAACCACAAGCGGTGCAGGACTTGCACCCACCGTGGCTATGGATTCCGGGTTCGCCGCTTTCGCGGCGCTCCGGAATGACTAAAAACCCTGCAGTTTCGCTCTCGACGAGTGCCGCCCTCCGCGGCGATAATCAGCCGGGGGCAGGGTGCTTGGGTAAGGCTTCGGGGCCAGGGGCGTTATGTTGATGCAGGCGGAGCTCGTCTGGCTCGTTGGAGCCGTCGCCAAGGGCGACACGGCCGCGTTCGAACGGCTTTACGGAGCGACGCGGGCGAAACTCTACGGGGTGCTGTTACGTATCTTGGGAAAGCCCGAATTGGCCGAAGAGGTCATGCAGGAGACTTATCTCAAGGTCTGGAAAATGGCGGACAAGTTCGACCCGACGCTGGCGAGCCCGATCACCTGGATGGTGGCCATGGCGCGCAACCGCGCCATCGACATCGTGCGCAAGCGCGGCGAAATCTCCATCGAGGAGGAGCCGGAGGCGCAGAACGTTGCCGCCGAGACGCCGGCGCCGCTGGCGCGCCGCGAGATGACCGAGGAGCTGAAGCGACTCCTGTCCTGCCTCGGCAAGCTCGATCCGGAGAAGCAGCGCATCGTGCTGCTCGCCTATTACAGCGGCTGGAGCCGGGAACAGCTCTCCACCAAGCTCGATATCCCGGTGAACACGATCAAGACATGGTTGCGTCGCAGCCTGCTCGAAATCCGCGAGTGTATGGGACGCTAATCCGATGGGACCAGTGCCGTGATGTATGACGACGCCCAGGATGCACTAGCCGCCGAATACGTGCTTGGCACGCTGTCCGCCGACGAACGCGAACATGCGGAAGCCTTGCTCACGCTCGATCCCGGATTTGCCGCTTCGGTGCGGATGTGGGAACGCCGGCTCGGCGAGCTCAACGTCATGGTCGAGGCGGTCGAGCCGCCGCCGGAGCTTTGGGACAAGATCAAAGCGGAGCTCGGCGCGCCCGAACCGGCGAGCGAGGCGGCGCCGGCCGCGCCCGTCTTGACTGCGGCCGAGCCGCCGGTCGAAACGCCGCCGGAAACTGCGCCCGCCGAATCACCGCCGCTGATCACGGCGGACGAACCGGGCACGGACTCGATCCCCATACCGCCGCCGGTGGGCGAGCTTCCGGAAGCGGTGTCGGATACCATTGCCGCGTCGCTCGCCAAATCCCTGGCGGAGCCGGCGGAGGAGCGCACCGAGCGTGTGACTGCGCCGCCGGTGATCCCGCCGGAGATAGAGCCCAAAGTCGAGCGCAGTGCCAATGTCGTGCAATTGGCGCGCCGGGTCAGCCGTTGGCGCCGCATGACCGTGGTCATGGGGGCGATCGCCGCGCTATTGGCGCTCTATATCGGGCTTGCTCATTTCGCGCCCGGTCTGCTGCCGCTCGGACCGCGCACCCAAGTGGTCGCACAAGCGCCGGGGCCGGGTCAGCTTGGCGCCCGCCTCGTCGCCGTGCTGCAGCAGGAGCCGACCGCGCCGGCCTTCCTGCTCACGGTCGACCCGCAGAGCCGCACCCTGGTCGTGCGCCGGGTCTCGGCCACGCCGGAGGCCGGCCGCAGCTACGAACTATGGCTGATCTCGAGCCAGTTTCCGACCCCAAAATCGCTCGGCGTCGTCGGCACTGACGAGTTCACTCAGCGGCCGATCCCGGGCAATTTCGACGTCGCGACGCTGCGGACGGCAAGCTACGCGGTGTCGCTCGAACCCTCGGGCGGCTCGCCGAGCGGCGTGCCAACCGGGCCGGTACTGTTTACCGGCAAGATCGTCGAATCCGTGCCGACGGCGGCGCCAGCGCCACGCACCTAAATCCTCAAGCGACCGGCGTTAAAAACAAAAAGCCCGGCACAAGGCCGGGCTAAGTGGGGGACTGAAGTTCGGGGAATTCGGGGTATTAGCGGATCGTCGGGGTCTGACCGCTGCTCAGCGTCGTCGGCTGGCCGGCTTTGACCAGCGCTGAGGTGCTGAGATCGATATTGCTGGTGGCGTGAGCGAAAATGCCGACTACTGCGACCATCGTCGCGCAGATAAGGCCAAGGACCACGATCTTGACGTGGGTCCCGCGGTCGGCGTTGTACATCGAATGGTTCATTACTGCCTCCCAGTGTTCTGCCTATTAGTCGCGGCAGCCGGGCCAAAAGGTTCACTCACAAAGCAACTGGTTACTAAGATTCAGATGCAAAACGCCTCTTCACCCAACAGTGAAGACCCGTGATAACGATTGAATGGGCTCTCGGTTCCGACCCTGAAGGGGGGCGCCGGCCGGCCTAGGTCAATTGCCGCCCTCGGGCGGGCTGCTGGAGGTTTGAATCGTGCGTCAGATCGTGTCGGAACTGGCCCCAACGGGGGTTCTTCGCGCCGGAATCAACATGAGCAATTTCTTGCTGGTCACCGGCAAAACCGCGGCCGGGGACCCGCAAGGGGTAGCGCCCGACATGGCCGCCGAGATCGCCAAGCGCCTGAGCGTCCCGGTCGCCTATGTGAAATACGAGCGGCCCTCGACCCTTGCCGACGGCGCCGGCACCAATACCTGGGATATCGGCCTGATCGGCGCCGAGCCGCAGCGGGCGGCAAAGATCACCTTCACGGCGGCCTATTGCGAGATCGAGGCGACCTACCTGGTGCCGAAGGGTTCGCCGCTGCAAGCCATCGCTGATGTCGATCGCGCCGGCGTGCGGATCACGGTGCGGCGCGGCGCCGCTTACGACCTCTGGCTCGAGCGCAACATCAAGCACGCCACGGTGCTGCGGTCGGACAGCGCCGACGGGCCCCTCAACCAGTTCATCGCCGAGGGTCTTGAAGCCTATGCGGCGCTCAAGCCCGCGCTTCTGACCGACATCGAGAAGGTGCCGGGCGGCAGGATCCTGCCGGGCAACTTCATGACGGTGCAGCAGGCCATCGGCACGGCCAAACCGAACACCGCCGGCGCCAAGTTCCTGAGTGAATTCGTCGAGGAGGCCAAGCGTTCGGGCCTGGTGGCGCGCCTGATCGAGAAACATCACGTCAAAGGCCTGTCGGTCGCATCGTAGCGCCCGCAAACGGCCTAAATACTCGCAACCGTCTTCAGCCGCGCCCGCGGGTGAATTTCCGACTGCGCCATGACGCTGGTCTGGGCGCGGAAGCGCTCGATGATGCCGCGCACGAACGGCCGGATGCCGGGCGAGGTGACCAGCACCGGCGCCTCGCCGTCGCGCGCCGCCTGCTCGAATTTTTCCCGCACCAGGTTGATGAACTCGGTGAGTTTTGACGGCTGCATGGCGAGGCTGCGGTCGTCGCCCTGGCCGACGATCGATTCGGCGAACGCCTGCTCCCATCGGGCGGTGAGCGCGATGATCGGCAGGTGGCCGGCGCCGGTTGTGTGCTGGGCGCAGAGCTGGCGGGCGAGGCGGGCGCGGACATGTTCGGCCAGCATCGCCGGGTTGCGCGTCGTGCCGAGCCCATCGGCGATGCCTTCGAGGATGGTCGCCAGATCGCGGATCGACACCCGCTCGGCGAGCAGGATTTGCAACACGCGCTGGATGCCGGAAATGGTGATCAGCGACGGCACGATGTCCTTGATCAGCTCGCTCTGCTCCTTCGGCAGTTCCTTGATCAGCTTCTGCACCTCGCCGTAGGACAACAGCTCCGACATGTTGGCCTTGATCAGCTCGGTGAGGTGGGTGGCGAGCACGGTCGCCGCGTCGACCACGGTGTAGCCCTTGACGGAAGCTTCTTCCTTGAGCGCCGCGTCGATCCAGGTGGCGGGCAAACCAAATGTCGGCTCGGTGGTGTGCACGCCCGGCAGCGTCACCTGATTGCCGGCCGGATCCATGACCATGTACTGGCCGTGCCACACCTTGCCGGTGCCGGCCTCGACCTCCTTGATCTTGATGACATAGCTGTTGGCGTCGAGCTGGACGTTGTCGAGGATGCGCACCGCGGGCATGACGAAGCCCATCTCGATCGCCAGCGACCGGCGCAGCGCCTTGATCTGCTCGGTCAGGCGGTCGGAGCCGTCGGGCGCATTGACCAGCGGTAACAGCGCATAGCCGAGCTCGATCTTGAGATCGTCCATTTTGAGCGCCGCCGACATCGGCTCTTCCGCGGGCGCGGCCTGCGCGACCTCGGTTTTCTTGGTCTCGGCGGCGATCGCCAGCTTGTTGCGGCGGTTGATGGTGTAAGCGAGTGCAGCCGTGCCGCCGCCCAGTATCAGGAACGGGATCATCGGGATGCCGGGCAGAAGCGACATCACCAGCATGACGGCGGCCGACATGCCCAGCGCCTTGGGATAGGTGGAGAGCTGGCTGAGCAGCGCCGTGTCGGCGGCGCCGGTGACGCCGGCCTTCGATACCAGCAGGCCCGCGGCGATCGATACGATCAGCGCGGGCACTTGGGTAACCAGGCCGTCGCCGACGCTCAACAGCGTGTAGGTATGCGCGGCGTCGGTGAAGCTTAAATTCTGCTGCAGGATGCCGATGATCATGCCGCCGATGACATTGATCAAAACCACCAGCAGGCCGGCAATGGCGTCACCGCGAACGAATTTCGAGGCGCCGTCCATGGCGCCGAAGAAGCCGGATTCGCCTTCCAGGTTCTTGCGCCGGCGCCGCGCTTCCTTCTCGTCGATCAGGCCGGCTGAGAGGTCGGCGTCGATCGCCATCTGCTTGCCCGGCATGGCGTCCAAGTGGAAGCGCGCGGCGACTTCGGCGATGCGGCCCGAGCCCTTGGTGATGACCACGAAATTCACGATCACCAGGATCGTGAACACGATGATGCCGATGACGAAATTGCCGCCCATGACGAAGCCGCCGAACGCCTCGATGACATGGCCGGCGGCGGACGTGCCCTCGTGGCCGTGGGCGAGAATGAGCCGGGTCGAGGCGAGATTGAGCGCCAGCCGCAGCATGGTCGCGATCAACAGCACGGTCGGGAAGGCGGAGAATTCCAGCGGCGCCTGGATGAACAGCGACGTCATCAGGATCAGCACCGAGAAGGTGATCGAGATGGCGAGCGAGAAGTCAAGCAACAGCGCCGGCAGCGGCAGGATGAGGACGACCAGGATCGCCATCATGGCGACGGCAAGCCCGATGTCGCTTCTCCTGAGCATGGTGCCGAGATCGACGAGGCGCGACAGCGCCGTCTCTCCCCGCTCGGCCGATATTGTGTCGGTCATGCCGGTCGATCGATTCCGTCGGTCGCGCGGCTCAAAGCTGTGCGCAGCGGCTGGCGGGCCACCGGCACGAATGAATGGAGCCGCGCTCGCGTCCAAGGCTGGCCTCGAAGAGTGCGGTGGAAAGGGATACGCCTCCCAGGCAAAATGTGCCTAGCAAAGGTTGGCACAAACCCCCTGTTTTATTGGGTTTTTCGAAGTTTACGCGAACGCCTACACGAACGACTCAGGCTTCTTAACGATAAGTTCGAATGTGCTTTACAAAACCTTAAAAGGGCGTAAACGAGCGCCCACGATCAGCCACGCCCCTCATAAGACCTGACTACGGGCTTGCCATCTGATCGGGTTCGACCGTGAGCCTATGATGGCCCCTTCGTGGTGCACCGTCGCGCGGGAACGGCCAGCGAGGGGCCCCTCAAGGGGTCTGAACGGACGGCTGCTCATGTCCCCCGAGTAGCCGGCACTTCCGCCGCGAGACGGGACCTCCCAAGCGAAGGAGGTTTCCGTCATGGAACCCCAAACGTTGTTATCGACGGGTCAAGCCGCAAAGCGGCTTGGCCTCGGAAAGACGAAAACGCTGGCGCTGATTCGCACCGGGCGGCTTCCGTGTCTGATGTTTGACGGCCGCATCCGCGTGCGGGTCGCCGACATTGATGCGCTCGTTGAGGCACTGCCGAGGGGCTATCAGCCCGGCCGGGCGGTGCGCCAGTGAAGAAGAAAACCAAAGTCGCCAAGTTCGACGCCGTTCAAATAAAGAACGGTGCGCTTGAGCAGGACGGCAAGTTCGTCGCCGCACAGATTAAGGCGATGCGCGGATACGAGGCGGCGGCCGAAGAGAAGGCCGGCGTCGAGATGAAGAAGGCTCTGGACCATCGCACGACCGTTGAGAAGCGTCTCGCCGACGTGTACGCCAAGTGTAAGGGCGACGGCATCAAGGCGTTCCGTGCGATGTACGCCCCCGACTTCGGCCGGACCAAGCTCTATGAAATTCTGGCCATTGGGTCCGGCAAGACGACGCGGGAAGAAATCCGCACCAAGGAGCGCGACAAGAAGCGAGCTCAGCGGTCGGAGAAAAGTTCGGGACAGGCCAATGTCCCGGACACTTCGCCCGAGCCCGAGCCGGAGGCGTCAGTGACCAATGACCTGCGCGCAACGCAGGCCAACGCCGACGATCGTGGTGTCCCGACCCTGATGGTGCACGAAGGCGGTGTAACCGAAATGGTCGAGCCCCGCACTGAGCCCAAGGCCGGCAATGATGCCGACCCGGAGGTCAGCAAGGCGGAACGTTGTGCCGTCTATGCCGAACTCGACAAGCCCACCGTTGATGTCGACGCGGAGGCGGCGGAACACCAAGCCGCTGCCAATCCAGAAGCCTACGCCGCGTTGGTCACGATCCTCACGCCGAAAGTCGTCACGGCTGATCCGGCCGTGACGATGGAAAAGTCGAAAGAGGTATTGGCTGCAATCCAATATCTCACCGACTTGGCAGAGGCCAAGATGACATCGGCAGATCGGAAGGCATACATCGTCTATGCCACCAGGGTCCGCCGCGTAGTGAAGGCTGCCTGACGACCAGGAGGGCCGGTGCGGTGCATCGGCCCTCACATCACGTTGTTGCTCGGTCGGCCGCTATTCTAACGAACGCTGAAAAACCCAAGGGCCACAGATTTCTCTTTCTGAATCGATGCGTGGAGAGCCGCTCTACGGCCGCTGGCAAGCCGAGTGCGACAGAGAAAATCGCGTGAGCAGCGCCCGGTGCCTACTCATTTTCGCCCTCCGCCTTTCGCAACCCAAATAAGTCGCGCGTGAGTCCGTCCTACAACATCGGGTGGATCAGCGGGTCCGCCAACAACCCGCGTATCAGGACGCATGCTTTCCTTACCTGCGGGCCGGTATTGCGTCAGGAACTCCGCTACGCCGGCTCTGAACGCCGCCAGCGCGTACGGGTGCTGGTACCATTTCTTGCCCAGGTCGCCCGCGAGGTTGTCGGCAAGTAACTTGATGGAGTCGACGAGTTCACTCGTCTCAGGATCGCGTGGTAGCCCTTCTAGGTCATAAGTCAGCTGCAGGCGTTGCCGGATCTCGGTGCTCAGACCTCGGTCGGACGCCTCTGCATCGCTTCTCATGCGCTCAAGCAAGTCCCGGGGCAGCACAACTGCGGTATGCACCATAGGGTTTTCCGAGCGCGGGCGCCCCTTTTTTCGCTGCTTCATCAGACCTCACCTCCGAGTAGCGAAAACTGCAAATCCGTCGTTTAATATGCTATTGACTCGTAGCATATTAAATCATAATCCTAGCATTAATGTCGGAAAGCAATTGCCATAACTAGGAAAGCCCCCCGCCATGTCAAAGCCCAAGTTCTCAATGCCGAAGTTCAAGGTACACAATCTCAGCAAGGCCAGCGAGCGACGCGACGAAGCTCTGTATCGGCTCAACGAATACTACGACGCCCCGGCAGCAGAGCGGAATATGATCGACGCCGCGCACCCGGATAGCGATGCATATAACAGTCTAATCGACGAAGTGTGCCTCGCGCACATCACCTACATGTTCGCTCGGGGGTGACATGCCCGGAATGACGTCGCTTGTGACGGCCGTTCGAACGGTCACAATTTTTAACTAGAGGAGGACACCATGGGTGTTGATCTTATCGGCCACGAGGGAAAGAGCCTCGGCGCTGCCACGTGGGATGGTTTACTCGAGCTTGCTGTGGCCTTCGGATGGGAGCCAGCTGGGACAACTGCTCCTGACTATTACGAGGGCCCGTGGCGCGGGACGTACTGCTCGAACGATGGTCAACGAGTCTCCGATAAAGATGCCCGCGCCATCTCGGAAGCACTCTATCGGGCGCTCACTGCGCTGAAGCTACAACAGAAGCTCACGGCTGGGCAGCGTAGGATTTGGTCAAACAAGTCCGTAGACGTCGTCTCAGTCTGCCATTTCGCCGAGTACGCCGCGAAGGGCTGCTTCGAAATTCTTTGATCGGCAGGTTTGACCCCGGAGCTCGACAGCTTTGATGCAGTCGAGCCTTCAGCTCATCGTGCGAAATCGGTCCGACACCGGCCTGCGTCTCCGCGCGGAAGGTGGTTCGTAAAGACGAGGCGGTTGCCTCACGGCTCCGCAAACAACCGGAGATTCAAATGACTGTCAAAGATCAGCTTGAAAAGCTTGCCAAGGAATATCCCTTAATACCGTACACGGATTCCAGTCGCAGTTTTTCAATGGTGCGACGTATGAAAGCTGAAAAAGAGCATGGCATTCCTATAGCTCTCCGCTCCGGTTATGCCATCTCTACAAAAAATAAAAAGGCAGCAAACGAAATGACTGAGGCCGAGTGGGAAGAATTCTACAATGATCTATCTGAACATCTAAACGATAATTATCCAAACTTATACGAGCGTATATTTTCACCTAATGAAAACAGCAAAGGAAAAAATGCAGATTGATTCTGGGTTCCCCGGTTGACTCCGAACTAGAGCAGATTCCGGTCGAGTTGCCGATATGGGGCGGCACCTCGATGCGAGGGCCGCGCGGCTCAGGGTTCGAGTCATGGCGAAGGGACCGCGCAAGAAACGCACCCGGCCGGAGCCTCGGCAGTACACCGTTGCTGACCTGGAGCGCGCACGAGACCGGGTTGCCGGCGCCGCGATCTGCGAGCTGAAGGGCACGCAAAACGGCCGGGAAGTTCTGAGCAATCGGGTCGCGCTTGTCCAACTCCATGAGTTGCTGCGTGAGCACAGCCCCGGTGCAGGGTCGAGCAGCCGACTCCGCAAAATCTCGGAAACCGGCGAAGAGCTGGTCGCCCATCTCGACGGCCTGGGGACGGTCCGTGAAGCTATCGAGTTTCTGGATCATTGCAGCATTCGGTTCGAGGACGGTGAGGCATCAAGGCGCGGCTTCGGGAGGGCGTTCTGGAAACCCCGCGATCCGTTCGTCGCCGACATTCCGACGCAATGGCTCTCAGAGGCGATCGACAACACGGCAGAGAACCTGCGGGAGGCTGTTTGGCGGTTCGTGACGCGGCACCAGCACGACAAGCTCGAAAAGCACGTTCGCCGCGGCAATATCAACGGGCTGCCGAACTTTATGGATATTTTCCGCACCTTGAACGGCCTGTTGATCACGTTCAACAAACGCAAAATAAAGGGCGTGCCGGTCATTCCGCATCCCTTTGTTACAACCGGAATCATGACGAACCTCGCCTTGCTGATGGGCGCTATGGACACGGAAGGCGAATACGTTCCCGGCTTCATTGATTCCATCAATGCGAATTTCGAAGGGGACCGGGAGCTTGTCCGCGAGAGACTCGGCGAAGAGCGCGTTCCACAAATTCTGCTTGCGGCTGTCGAGGCCATGATTGAGGTCAGGCGGAGAGGAATGAACCTTAGGGCCGCCGACCTTTGGTCGGCGAGAATGCTAAAAAGGGCATCCGATTGGATTGACGGGAAAGGCCTGCCAGTACCAAGCGCGGCCGAAATTCAGATTGCCGGTAGGGAGTATGTTTCGGCCCCGATCGCGGCCTGAGAGGGCGCGGCGGAAGCGCAAAGTTTGAACGTTGCAGGTTTCGGCGTCTCAGGTCCGAAAGCCCGGCGTTTGAAACTGAAGTAGATCGTGAAGATTGGCAGAAGTTGGAAGCCGCATAGCTGAGACCCGCAAATGCGCTGTCAGTTTGTAGTATAAACTTTTGGTCCGGCGAGGAGATCATCGATAGATGGCCTGCTTATAGGTTCTGGCGGAACGCAAACGGATAATTCGTGTTGCCAGCGGCCTACGCCCTTAACTTCGAGGTCTACCTGAATTGGCAGCCAGTTCTTCGTAGGAGCGTTAGCGCGAATCTCGATCCCAAAGACGCGCTCAACGCATAGGAGTGAGGTGAATTGTCGTTGGTTGACTGGGTCTATGTACGGGATAGCTGCTTGGCGAATGACTTCCAGCTTCAGGAAGTGTTCGAACCACGGTGAGCCGGAAAGTAGCCGGTAATATTCGGCAAACCGCGTTCCGAAGTCACGATGGAACAGGCTTTCTCCCTTCTGGTGCGATAAGCAGGTCTTGACCTGCTGCGGCAATGCATCCAGGCCAGACACCAAGGCCCATTTGCCGCTTGGAGCCATTAGGTCGTGGCTGTCCGATAGTGCCCAGGTTGTCGGAAGATCGGCTGCCCGAATACGGTCGGCGCTCGGGAGCACCGGGCACCGGATAATGTAGCCCCCGGTCTTCTCCATGGTCATGGACGGTGCGCCTCTGAGCGCCCGTCCATCCCCGAGGAAGTTCACGACCACATAGCGGTCCGCGGCTGCTATCTTCTCGTAGCGTTCGATAAACGCGATAAGGGCATGAACGTCACCCTCGACGAAGTTCCGCAGATGAAAACTCCACTCCGCATTATCGGGGCTGAGAAATTCACCAACAAAGACGATGGCGGGTCCGATGGCGACGAGATCGGGAATGGATTCCCCCGCTAGAGTGGCGTTCCGCTGTCTCTCGACACAGCTCGCTTCATGCTCGCGTTTCATCGTCCGAAGTACATCCGCCGTGTAAGTCACTTCGTCCTTATCAATCAGGTCAGCGTGGTGGGCGCACAACCAAATGGCATTTGAAATTTCCGAGCGCTCTTCGGGCGTCATCGATTCGAGATAGCGTCTGCTTCCGGGTCCGGGAGCGGCACCATGAATATGCGCGGCCTTGCCGGTCATGTTCACAGCCTCTGGAGATTCATTGCTTGGGCCTGATGTCGCTTGTGGGCAGCCACGGAACGAGCAGTGCTGATTGGCGCGGAGTGCGACTATATTTCTTATCTTTGCGGAGAACTCGTCTCGGTTGCTCATTCGACATTCGCGAGCGAGTAGCTCGTGCTCCGGCCGCCCGCCGCATCTCTCGCCAGAATCCCCCGCGTCAGCAGATCGTCGATATCGCGCGACGCCGTATCTTGCGAGCATTTGGCAAGCGTTGCCCATTTGGACGAAGTCAGCTTCCCTTCAAATCCGTCTAGCATGCGATTGAGGACTGAGCGCTGCCGTTCATTGAAGGATTCGCCGGCATGGACTTTCCAGAATGTGGCTTTGAGCAGCACCGATCCCAAGATAGTTTCGGCACCGTCGATCGCGCGTCCGAGGCAAGCCAGAAACCATTCCAGCCAAGGCGTGATGTCTAGGTGATCCTTCTGCGTCGCTTCCAGGATGTCGTAATAGGCGTTGCGCTCCTGCCGAATTTGGGCGGACATGCTGTAGAAGCGCTGCGCGCTTTTTTCCGAACGCGCGAGCTGCTGATCGGCGATGGCGCGCGCAATACGGCCATTGCCGTCTTCGAACGGGTGGATGGTGACGAACCAGAGATGGGCGATCCCTGCCTTGAGAACCGGATCGGCGCCGTCGGCATTGCCATTGAACCATTCGAGGAAGGCGCTCATCTCGTGATCGAGCTTTGATGCGACGGGCGCTTCGTAGTGCACGTGCTCACGGCCAATGGGACCGGAGACGACTTGCATCGGACCCGCGTCTTCTTTGCGCCAGTTGCCGACAGTGATCTTGCGCATGCCGCTGCGTCCGGTTGGAAACAGCGCAGCGTGCCATCCAAACAGGCGCTCGGCCGTGAGTGGCGCATCGTATTTTTCGGTGGCGTTAAGGATCATTTCGACAATGCCCTCGACGTTGCGGTCGGCCGGAGTGAGAGCACCGATCTCGATTCCGAGACGGCGCGCAAGCGAAGAGCGCACCTGATCCTTGTTGAGGATTTCGCCTTCGATCTCGCTCGACTTGACCACTTCCTCGGTGAGCGTGCGCAAGGTCGCTTCGGCACGTAGCTTGAGCCCTAGCCCTTCCATCCGCCCGATCAGCCGCCCTTGGCGGTGGCGAACGGCGGCGAGCTGCTCCGCTAAGCTTTCGCGGCTCCAGCGGAACTGAGGCCAGTCCGCCAATTCATGTATGTAAGTTGCCATTCTCCGCACCTTCTGCGGATATTATGGGGGCTATTCTCCGCAAGCGCAACGCCAATCTCCGTATGGCTTGCGGAGAATATCCTGGCTAATCTCCGCATTTCGGTGATGGTTTGTTCTTGCATGTCTGAAAAAGACACATTACTATCTGTCGAAGTGCTCTATTGACACAGAGATTCGCCATGGCTGTCGATACCATCGTCAAACCTACCACCACCAAGGTCTTCCCCGGCGCAGACGTGGAAGCGAAGCTTCGCGACCTGCTGCTGGAGGCCGCCACCTCGGACGCACAGCTCAAGGGCGTTGCGCTTCCGGCCGACAAGCCCGGCAAATTCGCGGCCGGAATTCACCTCGATTCCCTTGGCGTCGTCGATCTCCTCTGTGGTCTCGAACCCGCGGTCGGATTCGAACTCAAGGACAGTCTCGTCAAGGCCGGAGGATACAAATCAATCAATGACGCGGTCGAGCACCTCATGCCGCGCATCGAAAAGGCATGGACCAAAAATGGAAGTACGGGAGGCAAGAAATGAGCGAGTCGCCGGCTAGTCAGACACCAGAAGAAATCGAGCGCCAGCGCCTTGGCGAGCGCTTGCGTGAAGCGCGCAAATATCTCGGGCTGAAGCAGGAGGATGTCGCAGCCTACCTCAAAATACCCCGCACCGCGCTGGTCGATATCGAAAGCGGTCAGCGCCGTGTCGAGGCCATGGAGCTGACGCGCCTCGCCAAGCTTTACAAGCAGCCGGTCAGTTATTTCACGGGGGAAGATGCCGCAGCGGCGGCCCTACCGCCAAGCGTTGCACATCTCGCGCGGCAGGCCGCTGAACTCTCCGACAAGGATCGCGAAGAGCTGGGCCGCTTTGTCGAGTACTTACGCAGCCGCGCGCGATCGGCGGAGGAGTAAGCCATGGCGACGAGCTACGCCGGAGCGGTGCGAAACGGGTCGATGGCGGCATCGCGCCTGCACATGCAGCTCGGCACGCAGGAGAATATGCGGCAGCACGGGGGCGGCGTCGATGTCTTCGCGGCAACGCTCGGGCTCAACTTGCCGCTCATTCTCCGGCCGCTTGATGGGCTCCTCGGCGCCTACATTTCAGAGCCGATCTCCGGCGTGCTCGTTACGACCGAGAGGCCACTGAGCATCCAGCGGTTCACAGCCGCGCACGAGTTGGGCCACTTCCGGCTTGAGCACCTGCCAAGTCTCGATGACGAGAGCATCCTGCGCCGCATGGCGATGCCGACGATGGCGGCAGGGCCGAATATGCAGGAAGTTGAGGCGGACTCGTTCGCGGTCGCGTTTCTGATGCCGCGCTGGCTCATTGCCTGGCACTGCCAGCGGCAGGGCTGGCTCGCCCGGAATTTGACAGAGCCCGGCATCGCCTACCAGCTCGCTCTGCGGCTCGGCGCAAGTTACGAAGCAACGAGCTGGACCCTTCAGCGCTACAATCTGATCTCATCCGCAGAGGGCCAGGGTCTACGGAACGTTCAACCGCGTCAAATCAAGGTTGAATTGTTGCGCGAGTACCGGCCGCACGATTATCGGGGCGATGTGTGGTCGCTCACCGAACGCGACGCGGGGACCCGTATTGACGGCAGCCGTAACGATCATTTCGTGCTGCGGCTGAACGAGCATTGCGGCGGGGGCTATCTCTGGAACATCGATCAGTTGCGCGCGAGCGGCTTTGCGATCATCCGCGACGACAGGGAATCGACCGATCATGAAGGCGTGGGCGGCCCTGTGACGCGGAGCGTGACCGCCGCGCTCGAACAGGCTCAACGTGGTGAGGTTTCGCTGGTTGAAAGCCGCCCATGGCAGCCGGGCGAGCCGATTACCAATCTTCGTTTCGAATACGACTTTACCGGCCCGGAGGAAGAAGGGCTGTCGCGGGCCGAGCGGCGATACCGGCTTGAGGCGGCATGACGATCAAAATCAACAAAGACCTACGTCATCTGTTCGGGTCGGTGCGCGATCAAGGTCAACGTCCGACCTGTCTTGCATTCGCCGCGAGCGATACTCACGCCGCGCTACGCGACGCATGGGAGCCCCTTTCCTGCGAATACATTTTCTTTCACGCGCAAACGCGCGCCGGCCGCACTGCAAAAGACGGAGCGACTTTGTCATCGATGCTTGAGGCGCTCCGGCAGGACGGCCAGCCGCATGAAGCGGGTTGGCCCTATCTCGTGCAACTGCCGGCGGACCTGACGCAATGGCATCCGCCGGCAGGCGTGACGCCGCTGTACCGGCGCGCGGGTGAGTCCGGGGCCGACACGGTTGAGGCCATCGTTGCGGAATTGGAGCAGGACCGGCCCGTGCTCACGTTACTCAGGCTTTCGCGGTCCTTCGATTGGATCGGCGCGGACAACATCGTCGATCCCAGCCCGACCGAACAGCCCGAATACCTGAGGCGCCATGCCGTTGTCGCCGTCGGCCACGGCGAAGCCAAAGGGCAGCGCGCCGTGCTCATCCGGAACAGCTGGGGTGCCGGCTGGGGAAACGGCGGGTATGGGTGGCTGACCGAGAAGTTCGTGATACCGCGTGTTTTCAGAATCGCAATCTTGAAGGAGGATCTCAGTGTATCTTGCAGTAAAGCCGCAGCCTGACTGCGCGTCGGCATGGCTCGAAGCGGTTAGGCAAGTCGATGCCCAGCCCGGTCACCAGGCCCATAATGTACTGATCGATGTGATTGACCCCACCGCCGCCGCGACGCTTGCGCACCCGGTCGTCGCGTGCGTGGACGAGTTTTTGATGACGCACGGAAAATCTGTCGAAACGATCGCTAACACGATTTTCCCGCAAGCGCTCTATCAGCGCTATGGACATCCGGCGTTCGTTGAAAGGTTTCACAAGTATGTTCTGCCGAAGGTGCGTAGCAATGAGCGCTGGTCCGGCTACTATTTCGAGCGGATGACAAATCTGCCAAAGGTCGGCGGCGGCGTTCTCGACCAGCTCTCGCGCGAAATCGGGCGTATGCGGGATAACACGTCGCTCAACAAGCATGAAATCTCGCTGTTCGATCCTGAACGCGATGTCACGGGCTCGAACTACGGCGGGCAGTGCCTTAGTTTCCTCAGCTTCCATCTGCTGCCGGGGTCGCCGAGGACGGTTCTGCTCACCGCGCAATACCGGAATCACTATTACATCGAAAAACTCCTTGGGAACTTGATCGGCCTCGGGCGTCTGATGGCGTTTGTGGCGCACGAAACCGGCGCAAAAGTTGGATCGCTGACGATTCTGTCAACTCACGCCGAGATCGACACCGCAAAAGCGAGCCGCAAGGAGATTAAGGCCCTGCTGGACCGGTGCGCAAAGCCCGCTGCGGCGAAGGCGGCGGCCTAGCCGCCCATGCGTTGAAATGAATTTTGAAGCGGCTATGCCGTCACGCCGTAGAGCTTAAAGACGCCTGCCATGAACTCGCTTTGTCCGCCATAGCTCGGGTGCCGCACCGGAGCTACGGGGGTCTCCAGCTCGGCAAGAGCTAGCTGCGCATCGCGGCCGATCGCGACAAGCTGCTGCGGCCTGAACATATCGATGAGCGCCTTTAATAGCGGCAAGGCCACTTCACGCTCGGCCGCCGTGTGTGCGCGATTCGAGAACTGATCATCCGGTTCATGCGGGTGATAGGGGAAGACGTTCCAAAGCACGGCCGGCTGGTGAATGCGAGCGAGGACCTTCCACACGATTGCGGCTGTCCGCTCCGCGACGATTGGCCCTTTCGTGGCGCGCTTCAGCTCGATGCCTCCCAGCAACTGTCCGACTAAAGCCAAATGAACGTCATCCGTCAGCGGCACGCCGGTGCGCCGACCGCCGCGATAGCCGAGGTCGCGCGCGATCCAGATGGTTTTGACATGGCAATCCAGCGAAGCTTCAAGGAAGGCCTCAAGATTTTTCCGGCGGCGGCGCGCAGCATCGACGCGGTCGAACACATCGCAGCAATCGGCATAGGGATTGAAGACACCGGGCAGACGAACTTGTGCGAGCGCAGCGAGGAATTTGCTAGGCGTCACTCGGCATCTCTCCAACGATAAGAGTCCGGTTCGCCATGTCGATCTCAAGGCGCGCCCGACGTTTCTCCCGTAGGAAGCGGAAGGCTTGGAAGCCCTGCAGAATCGCTTCCTCCCACAGCCATAGTGGACAATTCTGCGGTTCATAACCAGTGACAAATTGGCGGACGGTCTTGAGGATGTCGAACGACAGCTCGCCGGGCTTGATCCCGTCGAAAAAAGCGAGCTGTTTGCCTTGTCCGAAAATCCAGGAGGCGATTCCCTCCTCGATCAGGATCGCACGCGCGCCGTCCTCGGCGTCGTCAATCACAGGGTCGCTCTTGCGCTTGAGGCGAAGCAGCGCCCTTACGACCGGCGACCAGGTCAGAACGGCGCAATAGGCATAGTGAAAAACATCGTGAAAGCGGTAGTCGTCTGGCTCCACAGCGTTATCGGTCAGCCGGTCGCCGATGTTGACGCCGTTGCATCGCTGAAAAACATAAATCTGTTTGCTGACCTCGCGCTCGAAAATGTCGATCGTTAGATGCCGCGGGAGCTTCTCGTTCTCTTTGGCCTCGCGATCGAGCGGCGGCGGAAATGTTCTCTCGTTGGGCCATCGATCGAATATTTTCTTCAAATTGGCTTGCGCGGCGTCATCGAGCGATACGCCGGCGTCGGTGGCCGCCTTGACGAGCGACCGCATGATCGTCACCAGGTCGCCTTTTAGCGCCGCTTGATTGCTGCTGAGGCGGCCGGATTGATGGTCGGTCAGCAGACCGCCGATGTTGCCCGCAAGATCGAGTAAGGTTTTTTCGAACTCGAGTGTCGGTTCCTTCTGCATTCTTTGCGCGGGTCCTGTTTGCAGCATTTGAAATTTGAGATTGTTGCCTCCTTCGTCTTCCCAATCTGAAAAGCCGCGGTTGAGATTATGGCCGATGTCGGAAAGCGCTATTCCGCCTCGCGCGGCAACGACGGCGAAATACCAGAGAACGTCGCCAAGCTCTTCGATGACGTGCGGCTCATAGCCGAGATATGACGTCCGATCCCGCTGCTTCTTCTTGACGACGCTCAACAGGCTTCCTGCTTCGCCGAACAAGCCAAGTAAAGGAAACGCGAGCGAGGCTTCCGGCTTCTTATCGGCCGTCAGGGCGAGTTTTTGATATTCGGCCAGTGTCAAACCGGCCTGCACGTCGGCCATGGGAAACGCCTACTGCTCGAGGATACCCGAAAAATACAGCGTGAGTGGTGGTTTTGGCAAACACAGCGGGCGATCACCGCGGTGACGAGGCCGGGCGCCGCTTACCAGCCCAACGTCGTCCGCGTAGCGATGACCGCGATTCCAACATGCGGCGCCGGGAGAGGGTAGGGAGGTGATTGTGAGCAATAAGAACGGCAACAGGAAATCGTCCGGGACAACGGCAATGTCCCGGACGGTTCGTATCTCGCGTTCGTCAGTGACAAACGAACACGAACCAGTTGAGCGCCATCTGAAAGTGTGATAAGTAAACAAAATGTGCGGAGTGGTAATGGACCGTCAGCTTAGCTGATAGGAACCCAGCCCGGACGAAACGGATCGTGTCCCGTTCGTCTATAGCCCGCCGTAGGCACGTGGATCGCTCCGACCAAGACGGCGCACCACGAGAGACCTACGACATGGGCAATCTCAACGCCGCGCATAATCATAAAGCCGCCTACAGCCGCATTGCTCACAAGCGATACACAGCCAAACGGTCTGCACAGACCGCCGCCGTCCAGCAAACGCTTGCCGGCCTCGATCCCGAATATCTCGCAAAGCTGAAACACGACTGCCTCCACTCAGCCAATGTACGGCTACGCAGCGCCAGCGCCGAAGAAGTCGTGCGTGAAGCCGCGCGCGATCTTGAGGGGCGCTTGCGCTTCCTGACGGGAGGCCAGTCATGACCACAGACATGACCGAAGATGAAATCAACAGGGAAATCGACGGGGAAATCGAGGAACTTGAAATAGAGTTTTACGCCGAAGCCGAGCGCGTCAACCTACGTCTTGAAGAGCTAGGGTATTATAACCGTTTTCGCGTCATCTCCATAACTGCCGATCAATTCAATCAGGAATTTGCCGAAGAAATGGAGCGAGCCAACAAGAAATCGGCGGAGAGGTCGGCGAGGCTGAGGCGCAGTCGCTTCCACATCGTTCCCTCGCGAGGTCAGTCATGACCAGCACCACATTGGCACGCAAGATTTCGCAGGCCGAACGAGACCGTCAAATTGATGCCGCTCTTGCGGAAGGACGTTACCGAATTTCGAGCCGCTACACCGCGAACGGGATCGACATGGTGGTTTTGTTCTTCTGCAATTTCACTAACGGGCGTTGCGACGTGTGTGGCGGCGACGGCGACAAGCCGGGATGCACGGGGTGTTTTTCACTGACAATGGCCGTAGCGACCAAAGGTGGAGACTAAACGCAGAAACGCCCGCTGGCGGCGGGCGTCTCCATTTCATGGATGTAGAAAGGTACGTCTGATGTGTCCGAATATATCACGACCGACTCGAAAATCAACAGTGCACGTCGCGCGCTACAGCGCCGGCCGCGGCCTGTTCGTATTCCCGATCCCGCCATTCCAGAAGTCGCCGCCGCTGTTCAAGGACTACGCGCGCAAGGCCAGCCGCAACCCGACGCGGATCGAAGCATGGCACCGCGCCAACTTCGGCGGCAACTGGGGGATCGCGCCGGGCTTGTCGGGGCTCCTTATCGTCGATGAGGATAACAAGCCGACCAAGGATGGTGCGAACTCTCTTGCCATGCTGGAACTCATGTACGGCAAGCTCCCTGAGACGTTCACGGTGCGCACCCCCAGCGGCGGCCGACATCTGTACTTCCGCGGCCGACACGTCTTTAAGCTCGGATTCCGGCCCGGTCTCGACAGTCCGCAATATGTGTTAGCGCCGGGCTGCACCTTGGCAGACGGCGGCCGTTACCAGATCATCAACAATGTCCCGATCGCCGATGCGCCGGCTTGGCTGATCGAGGTCATCGGCGCACCTGTTGAGCATGAGCACGTCGACCAAGACTATCTCGTTGAGCCCGATCAGGCGCACGAGATCGAATGGTACCGTGATTGGCTGCGCACCGATGCGCCGCCCTGCATCATGAATCGCGGCGGCGGCGATGTCCTGGTCAAGATCATCGCACCAATGGGCAAGGATCGCGGGCTCACGCGCGAGACCGTGAAGGAAATTCTGTCTGAGTCCGGCGGCTACAATGAGACGAAATGCGATCCGCCTTGGGACCTCTCTGACGACAACGCGAACGGTCTCTTCAGGAAGGTCGACAACGGCTTTGATTATTGCCGCGAGAACGCGCCCGGCTCCAAGACGGCGCAAGCCGACTTCGCCAACGATCCGGTGCCCACTGCTGACGAGATCGCGACGATCGCCGCGTGGTGGGCCGATCGTCCGCAACGTGATCGAGCCAATGACGAGCACGTCGAGCGCCGAAAGCGTGCCCAGTTGTGGGAGGAGTATTTCCAATGAGGGTGAACCTGATCGAACAGAAAAAACGCATGGCCCAATTGTTCGGGCTGCCCGTCGCGGAAATTCCGGACGACTACGACGTTGAGTGGTTGAGCGTCATCGCTACGCGCCGGCCATCGTTGCTCGCCTACACGCTCGACCAGCTTGAGGCCATGGACGACCCGGACTTCATCTTGCCCGGCTGGGTGCCGAACGGTCTCACCGTCGTCTATTCGAAGCCGAAGGGCGGCAAGACGTTTTGGGTTATGACCCTCTGCGTCTGCTACGCCGCCGGATTTCCGTTCTTTGGGATGCCCCTCAACGGCGCAGGGCGCGTCCTGTACATCGCCTCCGAAGGATCGGGTAAGGCGACGTGGCGCCGCATCGGGCGCATCGCCAAGAGCCTTGGCGTCGACATGGCGACACTCAAAGATCGGATCAAGGTGGTGACGACGGGAGTGAAGGTCGATCGGCCGGATTCGGTTCTCGACTTGCTGCTGCTTAATCCCGGCACGTGGGACATGGTAGTGGTCGACACGCTGGCTCGCTGCATGGAGGGTGACGAGAGCAGCACCCGAGATATGAATGAGGCTGTGAACGGGCTCGATACGATCCGCCGCGAAATGCGGAGCGCGAGCATGATAGTCGTCCATCATGAGGGCTGGGAGAAGGAACGGCTCCGCGGCTCGATCGCCCTCTTCGGTGCACTCGACGCGCAAATCCACCTCGTCCGCAAGGATGGTCTCAACTTCGTGCAGATACAGGAATTACGTGAGGCCGCCGTCCCGGAGGATGACGTGATGACCTTCCGTCTCGATCGAGAGGCAGGCGCATTGGTGCTCACGCCGAAGCAGCCCAAGGGCATTGAGAAGCTCTCCGAGCGTGAAGACGAGATGTTCGGTGTGCTGGAACGCCTCTGCACCGAGACCGGTCAGCGCAGCGTAGACGAGCAGTCGTGGCGCGCCGCCGTCAAAGCGGAGCCCATCATCATCGCCAAGAGCGAGACCAACTGGCGGACGATGTGGGGCCGCGCCGTCAAGCACATGGCCGAAGTCGGCACCATCAAGATCGAGGCGGACTACACGATTTCACCTTGGCGGCCGTCTGACGATTTCTCTGACGACATAGATTGAGCCTGGTTGGCACCGCGTCACACCACACGCACTCCCTTTCTTAGAAAGGGGAGTGTTGTGGTGCAGGGTGACCTCCTGTGTGGTGTTGGTGTGGTGGAGCTGTGGTAATGGCTGATTTATAAGGATAAGTCGTGTGGTCAATGTTGTGGTGTGATGTGGAAAAAGCACCACACGGACACCCCCGGCGGCACACGGGCTTGTGGTGCCCTCCCGACCATTCAAACCGTTAAAAGGAACAGGATACCGGCGGTGAAATCGGCCCTAAAAGTGGCCGCTTAACGTCTCATTAACTATGATTATTCTAGCAAAAACCATCAAAAACCCTTGTGCCGCAGGCGCTTCTTGAGTCGCTGAAAAGTTGTTTGGTTGATAAATGCAAAAAGTCACTGCAGCACAGGCACTTCTTGCACACCCTTGTAGGTTAATCTTGAAGTCGAGTCCGAAAAATCGTGTTCGTGTAAACGGGCAAATGCTGTTCGTGTAAACGGCCTACGAATGCGAGAAACCCTTGTAAAATGGGCATTACTGAGCGGCTAGTACTGCCGCGGTGCGAGGAAACCCCTATAGAATGGGGCTTTCTTGGTGCACGAAAAGGTTCATGAAATACTTTTGATACAATCTACACGAGCTACGGGGTCTGTCTACAACTGCGATCATTGCCCATAGGAGTTGTACGCACGCTCAAGATCGCTTCGTCCGCTCCCACGCCGGAGAGGGACCCCCCAATTTTTTCCGAGACCCATTACTCCCCAAAACTAACCGCCCGCAAAGCCCGGTTGCTTTCTAGACGGAGTGAGCCTAGATCATACATCGAAGTCCCCACTTCATCGCAGAGACCGGAGAGCGTGCCAGCGCGGCGCGCGGGAGACTTCACATGCCCAAGACGATCGACGATGACACGTGGCGCGACGTGCTCAACCGCCTTGTGCTCAAGCCGCGGCTCAAAGCGGCGGCGCGCAACGCCGGCATCAACCCGACCACGTTATTCGCCAAGATCAAGGACAGCGTTGCGGCGCCCGACAAGCACACCTTGTCATGGCTCGGGCACGATGCGCCCTTCTTCCAGCACGTCAATGCCGCGAGGAAGCTATCCGTGGTTGCCCTGGACCATGCGGCTAGAGATTTGGCGCTCAACGGCCACTCCGAACCGCGATTTTTCAATGGCGCCCCTGTTTGGCGCCGTGACCCACAGATCGAGGCAGACGCGATCACGCTCGACGAGCTGGATTGGATCGCCCAGTACGGCGTCCGCCCGCGCACCGACACGCTGTATCGGGACCCAGCGACGGGTGCGCTTGAGCAAGAGAAAATCGTGCATCCGCCGAACCCGGCCGTGCTCGTGAAGCTGCTTACGAGCCTCGCGCCCGAGATTTATGGGGAGCGCAGCGAAGTCACGCACACTCACCAAGGCTCAGTGTGGATCGAAGGCCAAGGATCGCAGTCGGCGTTGCCGGCGCCGGGCGCGATGGACTTCAACCACAACTTCGGCTTGACAGCATCGCGTGATGAAGCCCAGCGACCGACTAACGTGCTGGCAATCCCGCGGCCGTGCGTCGACAGCGACGAGTTCGATAAGCGGTTCCGCAAAAAGCTGGTTCGTGAAGTCGTGATGTTCCGAGACACTGGGGGAAAGCTGCTCCCGCCGCTGCCGGATGACGTAGTTGTGGCCGGCACCATACAGGCACGCGCATTCGAGGACTCCAAAATCGAAGTCACTCTCGTCCGCGCCGAGCAACTTTTGGACGAGGGTTTCGAGAACGACTTCCTAGTCGCCTTGGCGCCGGACTACAAGCGCAAGCCGAAACCAAAGCTGGCAGCGCCCACAGAGGCACAGCGTGAAGAGGCAGCCAACAAGGCCGCTGAGAAGATGGCCCAACGTTCGGACGTTGTGCCTGCTGGTCGCGCGTCGGCGCGCTACGATGCTGAGAACATCGGCTACGGTTGGCCCAAGCCCGGCGGACGGAGGATTGTGTCATGAGCGCCGCCGTCGACACCTTCCGCTTGAACAGCAACGGCGTGTACGTGCCGTTCATTCGCGATGAGCAGCGCCGGCTTCAACAAGTCGCCGCCGCCGCCATGCCGGGTCCCCAGATTTCATTTTTGATGGCACCTGAAAAAGAGTGTGGGCTTATTGGAAATAGAGGCGGCGGGAAGTCTGAGGCCCTGGTTCTCGACATGTTGAGTGGGATTGGACGCGGCTGGGGAGCGCACTACAAGTGCGTTCTTCTGCGGTCGTCGCTTCGTGAAATGACCGACCTTGTGACGATGATTGATAGCATCGTGAAACCGATTTGGGGCGAGGCAGTCGCGTACAATCGGCTCAGTCACACCTACGAATGGAAGTCGGGCGAAGTGATCGAACTGGATTACTTCCTGGACATGAGCACAATGTCAAAATACCAGGGCAAAAATCTCGGCGGCGGCATTTATTGGGAGGAGCTTACCCTGCAAAAAAGTCTTGAAGGCTACCTTGCAATGTTTTCGACGTTGCGGAGCTCGATTGCGGAGAACGTTATGCCGCGCAAGGTGCGGTTCACCGCCAATCCAGGGGGCCCCTCACACAATGCGATCAAGCATCGCTTTCAGTTGAGCGGCATTCCAGAGGGCATCTGCGGCCCATGCATCGTTGACGAGAACGGCGAGCGACGTCGGGTGATCTATTGCTCTTACGATGACAACGCGCTCCTGCGCCGCACTGAGCCCCGATATATGGCCTCCATCGAGACAGCGTGCGAAGGGAATGAGCCCCAACTACAAGCTTGGCGGTATGGCAATTGGGATATCGTTGCCGGCGGCGGCTTGGATGATGTTTTCTTCAAGTACGGTAAGACGATCTTCGTCGGCCCGTTCGATCTGCCGGCATCCGGAAAGCTTTGGATGAGTTATGACCACGGCTCGGCGAAGCCCTATGCCTGTTTGTTTTGGTGGGAAAGCGATGGCAGCGACATTCAATTCAAGAACGGCCGCAGGCGATCGACGCGGCCCGGCGACTTATTCATGCTCGGTGAAGTGTACGGCAGCACCGGTGAGCCCGATAAAGGCACGCGCGAAAGCATCGCCGAAATCACCACCAAAATTCAGCAATACAAAATCCGCCGAGGTTGGCGGTATCGAGACCTGCTCAGCCAGAAGTGGATCGACCTGTTCAGGCGCGGCTTCGCCGACTCTGCGATCGGCGAGGAAATGAACGAGTTCAGCGTTGCGGAGGAATTCAAGCGGCCCGTCGTCATCAATGGCGAGAGGACGCCGGGTATCACTTGGGAGCTTGTATCGAAGCCACCGGGCTCCCGCGTGACGGGATTTCAGTTGCTCCGGGAACGACTCATTGCGACGGCGCCGCGTCCTGATAGCGGGATACGGGAGGCGCACGGCATGTTCATAGTGCGTGAGGATTGCCCGAACGTCGCGCGGACGCTGCCGATCCTGCCGCGCAGCCCAAAGAACCTCGACGATGTGGACAGTACCGCTGAGGATCACTGCTACGATGCGGCGCGATACATGCTACAAGCCGATCGCGTGCCGCATGTCAGTTTCAGTCGCCGTCAGATTTCGTGATTGCGTAGCGGCCCGGATTGGCGGTGCGCTGCCCTTGCCTACGCTCGAAATCCACGACCTGTCCTGCGTAGGATGATGACGACGATGCCGCCAACGCCCCAGAGGGCGGCAATGGGCGCGAGCAAGATAAGCCAACTCGTAGGATCATTCGCAGCGTGCGATAGGTCATCAACGAGGCTGACGGTTTCCACGGCGAACATTCGATCACAGTACTGTTCTCCTGCCTGCCGTTGACTCGGATTTTTCTCCAATATGGCGTTGCTGCGACAATCACCGTATTCTGCGCTGCGGCGGCTGTTATATTTCGCAATGTTAAAATTCTCGGCCCCACAAGTCCTACGATCCAAAGAACGGAATTGACCTCAGCAATTCGCTGCAAACCGCTCATGTCTCACTCCAATATGTTCTTAGTTATCCGTGGTAGCGTGCCCGGGGCGGCAGCACTTTCGCTTTATCGAACACTTTGCGACGCTCCTCCGTTTCGCGCTTTTGCAGCCTACCTCATATACCGAGGCGTTGATATTGTATTCGCCGCAACACGACAGCGGATGCTTTTGCCGTCAGTGGTATTCGGAACATCTTCGGCTGGAGTGCGGACATTCCATTTGGGAAAATCTTTGTTGATTGTTTGTGAAATCTCAGTTGAATGTGGATACGTTCTAGTCCGCCGAAGTCACTAAGGCAACTTGCCGTGCACTATTCTGGAATTCGCGTACACTACGCGGCTGGTTCGGGATACGGGGAGGATGGGTCCTTGCCAAAGAATACTAAAGTCGTAGTCGCGCTTGTCGACGACCACCCGACAAATTGCGCGAAATTCCCAAAACTTTTTGTCTGGCGGCGGAGGCTGATGATGGCGCATGTCAAGCACACGGGATTTTATGGCCGTACATATCAGGTCCGGTAACGGGCATTATCGGAACCAATCCGCTGGCCCGATTTGCCGATTGGAAGCTTCCCAACGATGAGGCTGGACTGAAGGGAGAGGCGTATCTTCCGCAGACGGAACTGATAAGGAAAGACGCATTTCCTTATTAGTCGTGGTCCTGAGCAGAAATTGTGAGTGTGATTGGGTGCGCGTCGCCAGGGGTGGGTGACTTTGTGGGTAACGAGCCGCCAAAGCCGAAAAGCTTGGTCAGACCAAAAGGGATTGGCGGAGGACCGCTCTGCCTGACCTTCTCGGTGACGCAACCCGACCGTTCGCCCGGGGGAAGGCTTTAGGTCGCGTCCGGAGGCGATTGGATGGACATTTCAGCCGTACCGGAGGGAACAGATAAACAGAGACCGACTCGCGGCGCCCTCCGAAATCCAATTAGACACTCTTTGATTGGGGGCCAATGGCCTTCCCCTTCTTACGCCGTCGCGTGGGCGACCCTGACTCTACTCGGCGATCGACTGGCGCGGCACGGCCTGATAGGGGTCGCTCTTGTCCGGCACGCCGGTCTCGACGAATGCGTCCGTGTCGGCTGTCCGCGCCTTCGTTCCTGGCATGATCTCGAAACGCGGATCGAAGTCGACCATGATCGCGGCGAGCCGCTTTAGTATGCCGACATCGCCCACCGCCTTCGCCGTGCCGTCCGCAATCTGCGCGTCCAGCGTCTTCGCGCCCATCATCGTCTGCTCCAGGTCGGCCCGGTTGATGGTCAGCGTCAGATCGGGGTTGGCGGCCTGGAAGCCCTTGATGTTCGTCAGCGTGGCGTTCTCGAGCTCGACGATGAACTTTTCGCCGTTGTCGGGCGTCACGAGGTTCATCGTGAACCGCATGTCCTCGGCCCTGCGACTGTCCATGCGGATGCCGAGGAAGTTGAGGAAGAGTTCCGTCGACATCGCACGGATGACATCGGGGCTACTCGAGCTTGCCGCCTTGCCCTGCGGGATGCCCGTCCTCAGCTCGTAGGCGGCGGCGAGAAAGCTGTTACGGAGCCCCGGATTCTCCTGCTGGTAGCCGAGTTGCTCGAAGCTGTCGGCGAGGAGCTCCGCCGCCTCAGTATTTTGCGGTTCGGCCTCCACGAGCTTATTCACGATCTCAGTGGCGAGCAGGTATTTGCCCGCGGCGTGCAGCTCGCGGCCGCGTGCAACAATCTTCGCGGCGCCGCCCATCATCTCGACGTAGAGCGGCGCGGAGTCGGCCGGCGACAGCGGGATCAGAGTCGTGGGGTTGCAGTCCCAGAAGCCCAGGTAGCGCTGGATCACGCCACGGGCGTTGTGCTGTGGCGAGCCATGATAGCCTCGGCAGTACCACTTTTCCTGCAGCCCCTTCGGCACCTCGTAGACATTTTGGATCTGGTTGATCGTCACGCCCTGGTTGGCGAGATGCAGCACCTGATTGTTCATGTTGGCGTAGAGGTCGCGCTGGCCGCGCAGCACCTCCTGAACGCGGTCGTTGCCCCAACGTGGCCAGTGGTGCGAGGCAAACATCACCTCGGCCTCGAGTCCGAAGCGGTAGAGCGCATCGGCGATGTATTTCGACCAGGCGAGCGGATCGCGGACCTGGGCGCCGCGCAATGTGTAGATGTTATGCAGGGATGCAATGACGTTCTCCGCCATCCAGAGCGCCTTCATGTCGGGGAAGTAGGTATTCATCTCCCGCGGCGCCTCAGTGTTCGGCGTGTTTTGAAAGATCATCCGCACGCCGTCGACCTCGAACTCCTCTATCGGCTGGGTCACCAGGCGGTTAGGTGCGATAAGCCCCGTGGCGCCCGCCGAGACGGCTTGGCCAAGTCCCTGTCCGACATAGCCGTGTGGCGCGGCGGGCAGGAGCAGGCCGTACTGGTAGAAGAGCCGCCGGTTCATCGCATTTCCGGCATAGACGTTCTCGGAGACCGTGAAGTCCATGAAGTCGAACGGCGCGATCAGGGGGATCTTGCCCGACCGCACATCGGCCTCCTCGACAATCGCGCGCACGCCACCCCAGTGGTCGCCATGGGTGTGCGAATAGATCACCGCCGAGACCGGCAGGCCCTGGCCGACGTGTTTCTGGAATAGCGCCCAGGCGGCCCGAACCGGTTCTGCGCTGACCAGTGGGTCGAAGACGATCCACCCGGTCTTGCCGCGCACAAAGGTGATGTCCGACAGGTCGAACCCGCGCACCTGGTAGATGCCGGGGATCACCTCATAGAGGCCGTAGTTGTTGTTGAGTCGCGAGATGCGGTGCAACGAGGGATGGATGCTGTCGAATTCATCCTGCTGGTCAAGGAACCGGAACCGCTCCATGTCCCAGGCGACGTGTCCGGCGTCGGCCGGGATCGTCATCTCCGTCATTGACGCGATTAGGCCCTTAGCCTGCTCTTCGAAGTCCCTTGTGTCAGCGAAGGGTAGTCCCGCCTTCGCCTGGCTGAGCACTTCGAGGGTATGAGTCGAGGGCGCCTTGCCCTTCGGGTGGAAATGACCAAGCAGTGGGTCGATCTGCTGGGCGCGGGCCGCGCCGCTCTCGAGGAGAAGGTCGCCGGCCACCGCGAAAGCGGCCGCCGTCGCCGGTGCGGATTGGATGAGCTCTCGACGGCTCATTCCGAAAGTAGAGTTGGATTTCATAGTCTTTATGCCTTTACGACGCGGTTGGATTGTCGTTTGAGGGGACCGCGACGAATGGAGCACAGTCTGCGAACGACGATTTGATGCAAATCAAAGGGGGGTGAAACGGCGTCATAGGGTGGCGCGTCACGCGGTTGTGATTGAGCGAGGCCACATTCGGCGCGCATCATCAGGATGCGGTAGGTCGCGATTAGAGCGGCCCGAACCTTAAAGAGGGAGGCACCATGAAGAAGATCGCTTTCGCGGCTCTGATCGCCATCGGTGTCGGGTTAACTGCGGCCCCATCGTCGATGGCTGCTCCGGCCAGTGGAAATGTCATCAGCCAGGCCGCAGCAACGGCGTCGCCGGTCACTAAGGTCTGGTGCAGATGGCGCCGAACCTGTGGACCGCGAGGCTGTTGGAGTCGGCGAGTCTGCTGGTAACTAAGCGCCATTCTGGCGGCGCTTGACGCGCCGCCAGGCTTTCCTTGTCGGTCAGTTCGCCGTTTGACCGATCATGCCGTTTTTGATCAGACCGACAATTCGGGTGACAATGGCACCGGCGACGGCGTCGCAAGTCGGCGGCCCGCAATACGCTGATCGAACCTATATCGCTATCAAACTGCGTATGAGGCGCGGTGTATTGCCGCCAAAATCGCCAAGCTGCCGGACGCGATGCAGTGGTAGCTAGACATCAAACTTGCCCGCGCAGTAGATTGTGGTGCTGACATAAATGAAAATGGGGAGTGAACTATGTTGAAGATATTTGGCGTTGTCCTACTCACGATTCCCATGTCCGTCGGTTCAGTTCATGCAATGACGATGGCAAGCAGAAGCCTCAGTCATGCACATTTTCCTACCTGTTCTGACGGTCTGGTCAAAGCAAACTGCGTATGCCGCGCGGGGGATAAATCACGCCGGTTTGTGCTTTGTTCATCCGGTCGATATTGCCACACCTTCAACGGTACCTGCAGCCAGTAGTGAACGCTGGACAGAAAATGGCCCCGATATCCGTAGCGGCGTGCGGGGTCAAAAGGGCTAGAAGAGAGATCATCTAAAGACTGCAAAGGCACTCGGCCTCACCGACCCACACTCGCTACTCTCCCTCGCCGACGAAGTGATCGAATAAGCCTTTCGCGGTGCGGCAATTGACGGCCGCGAAGTGACGCTCAGGGTCAGGAACGTCCGATTTACGATGGTCGCGCAATGTCCGCTCTTCGCCTCGAAGGAATAGCGGCCCAATGCCGGCTGCCCGAGCGTCAGCCGGCATGTTGCTGCCCACCCGACGCTACCTCAGCCAGCGGACTACGGCCGCGCAAATGCAAGGGGGGGGGTGAGCTACGTGCTGCACGCGCCATCGACGTGACAATATTTTCCTGCATGGCAAAAATAGTAACGACCCGATGTCCCAACATGGCACTCACAGGTCTTTGCAGTCACCAAACCCTCAGGGCAATGAGGAAAGCGTCTGAATTTCACCGCCGCGAGAGTCATTTGGGACATTAGGCATGTAAAGACACACGCAAGAACGATAGTAGATGTTCTCATTGCTCGTCCTCATCAGGGTTGGTGCACTCGCCCAGTTTACAGTTAAATGGTAGCACTTTCATGTCGTAATGGGGATACCAAATGAAGAAGCGCATCAAGATCATTCATAAGACGAAGTACCAATACAATGCGCCAGTCAAATTCGGACCACACCGCCTGATGATGCGGCCGCGCGAAGGTCACGACGTTCATATCGTGACCGGCCGTCTCGACGTCGAGCCGGCGGCAACCATACGGTGGCTGCGCGACATCTACGGCAATTCCATCGCTCTTCTGACGTTTGCGGGGGCTTCGCAGAATTTGAGCATCCTTGGCGAGGTGGAGGTGGGTCTGGATGACGACAATCCCATCGAGTGCCTGATCGATCCTGACGCCCGCCTGTTTCCCTTTCAGTACGCTCCCGAGGAACAGATAGAGTTGATCCATTACCGCCTGCCCAGTTATCCATACGAAGGGCCGAGGCTACGGCGTTGGCTGGAGGAGCTGTATCGGCCCGGACAGACCATTGGAACGTTCGAGCTTCTCGAAAAACTGAACGCGCAAATTTACCGCACATTTGCCTACAAGCACCGCGACGATCCCGGCGTCCAGCTGCCGTGCGATACGCTGACGAATGGCAGCGGTTCGTGCCGCGACTTTGCGGTGTTCATGATGGAAGCGGCAAGGCACTGGGGGTTCGGCGCGCGATTTGTGAGTGGGTATATTCAAATGGCGGAAGGCCAGCATGGCGCCACCCATGCCTGGACAGAGATTTATATTCCCGGCGCAGGCTGGCGCGGGTTCGATCCGACCAACAATAAGCTTGCCGGCAACGAGCATGTTTCCGTTGCCGTGGCCCGCGAACAGGAGAAGGCCTGTCCGGTTTCCGGAGCATGGGAAGGCCCCGCGAACGCGTTCAACAACATGGAAGTATCGGTGCAGGTCGTTTCGCTTTGAACTCAAGCTGCCGCCCGCAATAGGCGCGATTCTCCGCCTCTACGAGCGGGGGAGTATGAATAATGCAAGCCGCCATCCATAGGCCAGAGCCGCTGCGTTCATGGCGCCGGCCGCGCCTCACGGTTCGTCCGATGTCGACTCGGTGGGGCGGGGCGCAAAGTTCAAGATGGAAGAAATGATATCACGGATGCTCGAGCGCGGGGCCTCATTGTCCGTCTCGTCGCTGGGTGGCGGCAAAGAATGCGCATCCGCGTTCTTGGTCGTCGGGTTGCGGTCTTCGATGCCCTCGTCGATCCGCTCGATCATGTAGGGGAAGAACGGATTGGACGAGGCGCGGAGCAAAGAATCCAGGCTGGCGATCAGGACATTGCGCTCACCGCGTGGTGCCAGCGAGCCGAGGTGAATGCCGAAATCTTCCGCTGAATCCGGTGTCAGCCCGTACAGCGAATCACTCATCGGAAAGGGCAACGCGACGTGAGAGAGTGAAAAAAGGCCATCCGGATAGGTAACGCCCAGCGGGCGATCGACTTCGGCCACGCCGCCGGCCGCAATGCTGCGCTCGACTTCTTCGCCGCTGGGGACATCGGCATTGGTAATGATCGTGGTTCGGTAGTTCCGCGCTCCGCTGGGCAATAGCCTAGCCAATGCAGTATCCGCGGCGGGACGCAGCAGCGCACCGAGATTCACGGTTCGATTGACGTCGAAAAGTACAAGCTCGCTGCCGTTGGCCGGAAGGTGAGAATACAGCGCCGTGATGATGGCTGACGTACTGACCGTGAAGTCCATGACGGATTGGAAGGTGATGATCGGCGGCAGATCAGCCAGTTGGCCGCTGCGGCTGTAGGCCGCGATCTGCCGCTGCAGCACTTGCGTCAGTCTAAATGATTGGACGGCGCCGTTGACCGGAAATGAGTTGTATTTGAATGGATTGAATTCCGGCACCACGCCGAGCCAGGCGGCTTCGGTAAATGCCGGGAATAGCGCCGGCAGACTGGCCAGCCCGGCGAAACGCGCGAAACGCGTGATGCCGATCATCGGTGAAATCAAAACGATGCGGTCGGCGCGCGTGAGCTGCGGGTCCGTAATCGAGTCCAGTGCGTATTTGACCGCGAGCGCCCCGCCGTTCGAGAATCCGACCAGATGCAGCGGCGCCGACGGTCCGACGCGACGGCGCGCTTCCCTCACGGCGAGCCGCGTCGCCGCCGTCCAATCTTCCCATTCGGCATCGACCAGCCCGGCCGGAACGGTGCCGTGACCGGGTATTCTGATGACGATCGCGACAAAGCCATGATCCCGATAAAACCGGGCGATGTGGCGCTGGCTGTAGGGCGAGTCGGTCAGGCCGTGCAGCAGCACCACGGCGCCGACGGGCGTGCCGCTGGGCTCCAGCACGTATGAGCGATTGAAGTCCTGGGTAAAGTGCCCCGGGTAGATCGGACTGCCGTCGAAATACCGGTTCATCGGGACGCGCTCGTCCGCAGCGAGCTTTTCCGTCACCTCGGTCCGGACGTCGGCAAAGATCTTGGCTTCCCGGGCAAGATAATGGTCCCAGTCGGTGGCATCGAGCTCCTTGGCTTTCAAGTCATGCGGCACGTAGGTATGCCAGCGTGACAGGGGCGGGCCACGTTGAGAGGCGTACACGCGAATTGCAAAGAAGGTAATCGCGACGACCGCGAGCAGGATCGAGGCCCACTTTATGCCTTTGATGATCTTTCCCCGCATTTTTCTTTGCTGAAATTGCCCTATTCGGCTCGATCGCGCTTCGGCGGGACGGCAACATCGTCGGGCACCTCCCAGACTCCAGTGGAGGCTTTTGCTATGTTACTCGAATGTCGCTCGGTAGCGCAAAGAGAAATCGCCACGTCGTAATCGTCGTGGGCCTGATGGCCGCGTCACTCCTTGCATTGCTGCTGCTGCCGCCTATTCCGCAAGATCAGGGTTATCACCAATTTGCCGATCAGCGCACATTGCTTGGCGTGCCGAATTTCTGGAACGTTGTCTCGAATATTCCTTTCATCGCCATCGGCGCCATAGGTTTGTGGCAATTCCATCGCGATCCGGCAATCATCCTGCTCTTTCTCGGCATTCTGCTGACCGGTTTCGGCTCGTCCTACTATCACCTCGATCCAAGTGATCGGACCTTGTTTTGGGACCGACTTCCGATGGCGATCGGCTTCATGGCGATGCTTGCCATCACGATCGAGGAGCGCGTGAGCTCAAGCGCAGGCGCCGTTTTGCTATGGCCGTTGATTGCAATCGGCGTGCTCAGCCTGCTGCTGTGGCGCTGGACCGGCGATCTACGGTTGTACGTCTGGGTGCAATTCTTCCCGTGCGTGGCCTTGCCGTTGCTCTTCCTATTGTTGCAGCCAAAATATAGCGGCACGTTTTACTGGCTGATCGCCGCGGCGCTTTATGCGCTGGCAAAATTGTTCGAGTTTTACGACAGCGCAATCTACTCCGCGGGCTCCATTCTCAGCGGACATACGCTCAAGCACCTGGCGGCCGCCGCCGCATGCGTCGCGATTCTGAGATATTTCCAGAAGCGTCGGCCGATCGCGGTCCCGGACATGGCGTCCCGATACTTTGCCGATGTGAAATCGGCGAAAATCCGCGGCTCTTCGTGAGCCGGGGTTTTGGAATCCGCAGGTTCGTGCCGGGCCACCCTTGCGTCCTTAAGATTGCCGCACCCGCCAAGCCAAATAGCCTAGCGCAATGCCTTCGCTGATGAGCGAAATGCCAAGCAACGTGCCGAGAAAAAAGACCGCGGTTACCGGCATGCTGGACCAGAGATAAAAAGACAACAAGACGCTGATGATTCCGCTCAGCAGGATCCAGCCCCAGTTTGGAAACGGCCGTATAGTGAGCGAAAAGATGATCTTTGAAATCCCTTCAACCATAAGGAATACGATCACAAGCAGCGTGAGTGTGACCACGCTCTCGGCGGGGTTGCGAAGGAATAGCGCTCCGACGATGATGAACAGCGCGACCGAAACGAGTTGTAGCCAGAAATGTGGCACGCTGCGAGCATCGATCAGGCTGATACCCTGGGCGATGCCGCTTATGATCAGAAGCCACCCGAAAAAGACGACCAAGGCAACGGACGACATCGCCGGATGGGCTATCGCCAGAATGCCGGCTACCACCATCAACGCACCTTGGAACAGGTACCAGAGCGAGTGCCGCTTGACCTTCTCGCGCATCGCCTCGCGCATGACTTCGGCTGCGGCATCAATTGACATCGACATGATCAATCTCCATCAGGTTTCGACAGTCTCCACTCAGGATGAGACAAAGTGTTGTAAGCCATCATCGCCACCACGATAGTCGAAAAGGACGGCGAATACAGGCCGGTTCTATTTTTCTTCCGTCGGCGCCTCGGCATACATTCCGGAGACGGGCTCGATCCAAACGACATGATCCTCGACTTTCTTGACGCCCGGAATGTTCTCGGCGGTGACGCGCAGCGCTTGACGCTGTCTCTCGTCGGTAAGGGTGCCGGAAAGCCGCACGACCCCGTTTCTCACGGTGACGTCGATCCTGGTCACCGGCGCCCACGGTTGCCGTTCCAACTCGGCAATGAATTGCTCGCGTATGGTCGTGTCCCCGGCTGAAGACGGCGCGATCTCGCCGACGAAACTTGCCATAGCGTTAAGCAGGTTGGCGCGCGTGACAATGCCGACGATCTTGCCGCTCTCGACGACCGGAACCCGCTTGATGTGGCGGCGCTCCATCAGTCGTACGACGTCTTCCAGCGGCGCGTCCGGCGTCACCGTCCACACGTCTTCCGTCATGACGTCGCGAACCTTGCGGCCGCTGATTTGAACGTACTCGTCGGCGAGCCGGCCAGGGCCGAGAAAGAACTCCATCCACTTTGGCCGACGGCGCTTGGTGCCGGTTTCTGTACGGCGAAGAAAGTCGCCTTCGCTGACGATTCCGACAAGTTTGCCATGGCCGTCGACAACGGGAAGTCCGCTGATTTTCTTCTGCAACATCAGTCGCGCAGCTACGAAGACCGATTCATCCGGCGTCACGGAAAGGACGTGCGGGGTCATTACATCTTTGACGTTCATGGCTCGTTTCCTCCAGACTCGACGAAACTACCGCGTTACGCACAGGTAAAGCGGTCGTTCGGCGGGCTTCTATGTCGCGCGAGCGTCGGCGGCCGGCTCGCTCACGCGAAACCATGCGATGTAGAGCGCCGGTAGAAAGATCAAGGTCAAAACGGTGGCGACCAAGAGACCGCCCATGATCGCGTAGGCCATCGGGCCCCAAAAGATCGTCGGCGCGATCGGGATCATGCCCAGCACGGTCGAGACTGCCGTGAGCATGATCGGACGGAACCGCGACATCGCGGCCTCGACCACCGCGTCCCAAATCTCCTTGCCCTCGGCGCGCTCGGCTTCGATCTGGTCTATGAGGATCACGGCATTGCGCGCAATCATCCCCATCAGCGCCAGTATCCCGAGTATCGCCACGAAGCCGAGCGGTTTGTTGAAGAGAATAAGGGCCGCGACGACGCCGATCAGCCCCATCGGTACGACGCTCAACACCAGCACCAGACGGCTGAAGCTTTGCAGCTGTATCATCAAGAAGGTGATGGTGATGAACAGCATCAAGGGCAGTACCGCGAAAACCGAGGCCTGGGACTGCGCGCTTTCCTCGACGGTGCCGCCGACCGCGACGTGATAACTCGCCGGCAGGCTTGTGCCGAACTTCTCGATCGCAGGAGCGAGCGACGCGACCACGCCTTCCGGCGATGCTCCGGGTATGACGTCTGCCTGTATCGTCAAAGTAGGCACGCTATCGCGCTGCCAAATCAGAGGAAACTCCTGATCGAAATCGAGCGTCGCGAACTGCCCGAGCGGAACGGTCCGGCCGTTAGGCAGCGGGAACTGCAAGTTACGTAGCGTCGTCAGAGAAACGCGTTGCGCGTCGGTTGCCCGCATGACGACGTCGACCAGATAGATACCATCGCGCACCTGCGTGACGGCCACACCTGACATCACGGCATTGAGCACGCCCGCTATGGAATCCGAGCTCAAGCCCAATAGCCGCGCCTGATCCTGATCGACGCGAATGCGGACCTGTCGGGCAGGCTCCATCCAGTCGAAATTGATCCGCCGCGTGCGGCTGTCCGCGGCGACGACCTGGGCCAGTCGAAGCGCGATGTCGCGCACTTGGTTCAGGTCCGGACCGCTCACCCGATATTGCACCGGCCACCCAACCGGCGGCCCGAGTTCTAGCGGAACCGTTCGCGTCACGGCGTCCGGAAAATCCTCCTGGAGCAGGTGTTCCAGTTTGGCGCGAAGCCGCTCGCGGGCGGCGATGTCTTTGGCAATGACGACAAATTGGCTGAAGAAGCTGTTGGGCAGTTCGACGCTGAGCGGCAGATAGAACCTGATTGCGCCGCGTCCGACATTGGTGCTCCAGCGCTCCACGTCGGGATCGTTTTTCAGAAAAGCGTCGATTTTGGCCGAGGCGTCGCTGCTGGCATAGATCGACGCGTTTTGTGGCAGTCTCAAGTCGACGAGCAGTTCCGGACGGTCCGAGGAAGGAAAGAACTGCCTCGGCACCGAGGGCACCGCCAGCGCGGCGATCACGAAGCAGCCAAGCGTGACCAGAATGGTGATCCATCGCATCCGCATCGCGGCGATGAGCATGGAGCGGAAAATCCGCAGCGCCCAACCGGGCTCCTTCGGTTGTTCCGTTTTGGGCTTGGCCAGGAGCGCGACGCCAAACAGAGGAATGAAGATGACCGCGACCAGCCACGACGCGAGCACCGCAATGCTGACGACGGCGAAGATCGAGAACGTGTATTCGCCGGCGGCGCTCTTGGCGAAGCCGATCGGCACGAAACCGGCCATGGTGACAAAGGAGCCGGTAAGCATTGGAAATGCCAGCGTCTTGTAGGCGAACGTGGCGGCATCTTCCTTCTTGTCGCCCATTGCCAGGCGCATCGTCATGGCGTCGATCGTGCTCATGGCATCGTCGACGAGCAGAGTGAGGGCGATAATGAGCGCGCCCAGCGATATGCGCTGCAGGTCGATGCTGACGGATTCCATTACCGGGAACACGACCGCAAGCGTCAGCGGGATCGATGCCGCGACGATCGCGCCGGCCCGGAAGCCGAGGCTGACGACGCTCACCACCATAATAATGGCGATGGCCTGCCACAGCGATTCCATGAACTCGCCAATCGCGCTTTGCACGACGGACGATTGATCCGCCACCAGCGCCGACTCGATGCCGACCGGGAGATCGGCCGTGACCTCGGTCATGGTTCGGCGGATCGTCTGTCCCAACGCCAGGATATCTCCGCCGTCGCGCATGGCGATGGCCAGGCCGATGCCCGGCTTGCCGTTGATGCGGAAGATCGGCTGCGGCGGATCGACAAAGACGCGCCTGACGGTGGCAATATCGCTCAAGCGCAGCAACCGGCCGTTCGAGGCGATATTGAGCGCCAAAAGGTCGCGTTCGGATTCGAAGGCCCCCGAGACGCGAAGCAGCAGCGTCTCAGTGCTCGTGTCCAGGGTGCCAGCGGGGCTGACCGCGTTTTGCGCCTGAATTGCCGCGATCAGGGAGGCGCGATCGATACCGAGCCCGGCGAGCTTCTCGGTGGAGAACTCGATGATGATCTGCTCGTCCTGAGCGCCGAGAACTTCGATCTTGGAGACATCTGCGATGCCCAACAGTCGCGCACGGATTTTCTCGACATAATCGCGCAGCTCGCGTTGCGTGAAACCGTCCGCGGTGAAGCCGTAGATGATCCCGAACGTGTCGCCGAACTCGTCGTTGAAGCCGGGGCCGACGACGCCGGGCGGCAAGGTACGGCGGATATCGCCGACGTTCTTGCGGACATGATACCAGATGTCCGGCACCTCCTTGGCGGGGGTGCTGCCTTTGAGCGTCACGAATATGGTGGTGACGCCGGCGCGCGTGAAGCTGCGCAAAAAGTCGAGGTTCGGCGTCTCTTTGAGGGTGCGCTCGATGCGATCGGTCACCTGATCGAGGGTGTCATTGAGGGTCGCGCCCGGCCACGCCGCCTGGACGATCATGGTTCTGAAAGTGAACGCCGGGTCTTCGTTGCGGCCCAGGCGCATATACGACATCACGCCCACGACGATCGCGACCAGCATCAAATAAACCACGAAGGAGCGGTGATTGAGCGCCCATTCGGATAGATTGAATTGCGTCATTTCGGCGATCCCAGCAGGCGTACCTTCTGGCCAGGGTGGAGCGCCTGGACACCCGCGGTCACCACGATATCTCCGGACTCCAGACCCTTGGAAACGGCGACCGACACGGCGTTCTGCCGCAACAGCTCGACGTTTCGGATGGCGACGGTGAAGCCAGATGGGTCGACGACCCAGACGGCGGGCCGGTGATCGGACTCGGTAAGAGCTGTTGCGGGAATCTCGATGACCGGCGTCGCATCAAGCTTCACGCGCCCAGTAACAATCGAACCGAGCCGCATGTCCGCGGGCGGATCGGTCAGGCCGACTCTGACTTCGAACGTTCCGGTTATGGGGTCGGCCTGTGGCGAGATTTCGCGGACTCGTCCGGTAGCCGTCACGCTCGCGGCATCCGTCAGAGCGACCGTGATCAGACCATCGCTCGGCGCCGACCTGAGCAACTCTCCCGGCACATCGAACACGGCATCGCGGCCGCCCGAAAGCGCGACCCGCACAATCAGCTGTCCGGCCTGCACCACTTCGCCCGATTCTGCCGCGGTCGCCGTCACCACGCCGGCGGCATCCGCGTTCAATGTGGTGTAGCTCACCCTGTCCTCGGCAGCCTTCAACTGCGCCTGCGCGATATCGATCTGTGCGCGCGACGTTTCCTGCTCTTGCTGCGCCTGCTCGAATTGGGCGCGGGACGCGGCGCGGGCGGCGAGCAGAGACTGTTGACGGTCGAAGTTGCTTGCGGCCTGGGCGGCTCTTGCCTGGGCCGCCACGAGATTTGCCTGCGCCGAACGCAAGGCATTCTGCTCGTCCTGCGATTCGAGCCGAGCCACCAGCTGTCCGGCCTTGACACTATCGCCGACATTCACCGGCCGTTCGACCATCCGTCCGGCAAGGCGGAACGCCAGGCGCGTCTCGGTTTGGGCCTGGATTCGCCCGGTATAGGTGACGGTCTCACCGGCCTCCCGCTTCACCACGGTCGCCGTTCGAACCGGGCGAACTTCTGTCGGTGGCGCTTCAGATTCGCGCTGACACGCCGACAGCAAAGCACCGGCCATCAGCGCTACAATCACAAGGCCTTGCAGTCTCATTGGTCGCACCATCCCGTTGCGCTTCATAGTCAAAAAGACATCAGGTAATTTTTCCGGCTCGACTTGGAATTTTTGTAAGACTTCGCGGCCGCCATCTCCTGCATCACGCAGATTAGCAATTCGCTCGAACTTTGCCACTCACGCCGTCAATCGGTCTTCGCAGAATCGCAGCGCGTAACAAGATCAACGTCACCATTCTGGCAGCCGCACCGTAGGCCCGAGGTCTTCTGGACCGGGAAGCCCCGGAGCCGCCGGCTGCGGCTCGCCCTCCGGCGACAGCAGGTTACCCCAATTGGTCCGCGCCCGCATTTGGTCGCGCGTTGCGGCCGTTACAAATTCGCTGTCTTGCCGGATCTGCCATCCGCCGCCGAGCGCACGGTAGATCGCGGTCGCGCCGAGCAACACGTTGCTGCGCGCCACGGCCATATTGCTCTGTGCCTGGAAGAGGTTTTGCGAGGCAGTCAGCACGGTCGTAAAATCCGTCTCGCCATGTTCGTATCGCACCGTTGCTACGCGCAGCGCTTCATTTGCGGCGTCAGCGCTGCGGCGCAAATATTCGGCTTGCGATCGCGAATTGAGGAAGGCCGAGATGCCGTCGCCGACCTGTTGCTCCGCCTGGAGAACACCGTTCTGGTAGTCGATTAGCAATTGCTGGAGCGTGGCGTCCTGCAGACGAACGTTGTTGGTGATCTGACCGTAATCGAGGATGTTCCATTGAAATGACGGGCCCGCCGCATAGACCATGCCGACGGGTTTGAAAATCTGTCCGAGATTGTGGCCGTTAGCGGTGCTGGCGGTGCCGCCGAACGTGCCGGAAATGCTGATCGCCGGATAGAGTTGCGATTCGGCGATGCCGATCTGCGCGCTCTGGGCCAGCGCCGCAAGTTCGGCGGCGCGTATGTCAGGCCGCCGGCGCAGCAGATCGGCGGGGATTCCCACCGCGATCGTGGCCGGCGGCATCCGAATGCCCCATGATCGCGCCAGCAGGCGACCCAACGGCTGCGGCGGGATGCCGAGCAGCACACACAGTGCGTCGCGGCCTTGTTGCAACTGGATATCGAGCTGGGGAACCGCCGAGCGGGTCGCTTCGAGGACGTTGGTCGCCTGGAAAACATCGAGCTCGCTGGTTTCGCCGTGGTCGAACTTCGCCCGCGCGATGCGGAGTTCATCCTCCTGCTTGCGGACATTGTCACGAGCGATGGCAATGAGATGCTCGGTGGTGCGGATTCCAATATAGGTTGCCGCGACGTCGCCGAGCAATGTGACCAGAACCTGGTCGTAAGTTGCAATCGACGCCAGATAGGCAGCATCGGCGGACTCGACGCCGCGGCGGAATTTCCCCCAAAAGTCCAGTTCCCACGCGGCCTGAGCGGCAAGCGCATTGGTCCAGAAACGTTGCGGGCTGGAATTCGGCGGCGCGAGCGGAGTAGCTGCGCTACTGCGGTTATAGATCAGGCTGCCGGAGCCCTGTTGAAGCTGCGGATACAATCCGCCGATGGCAATGCCGAGCGTGGCGCGGGCCTGCAGCACACGCGTGCCCGCGCTCAGCAGAGTCAAGTTCTGTTCGTAGGCAATCTCAATCAGCCGATTGAGTGTCGGATCGCGAAACGTGCGCCACCAGTCCCGATAGTCCCCATCATCGGTTTTGATCGAACGATTGTTCGCGCCGACAAAGTTGTCGCTAATCGGAGCTGCGGGCGACACGAAATCCGGGCCGACCGCGCACGCCGCGAGTGGAAGGACGAATAGTGCTAAGGCCAGCAGACGTGATCGCCGCAATTCGCGCATGGTGCCGACGACGGCAGGTGCCGCGACCAAAAATCGGGTCCGCATACTCATCGACGCAACCCTCACGCGATTCGTTTACGAGCCTTCCGTTGCAAGCGCGCCGTGACCCACCCGTTAGGGCAGGCGAATTTCACACTTTTTTCGCCGTCTCGAACATCGAAAGCCCGTGATCGGAGCCGAAATTTGCCGCTTGTGGCTATTTCGTCACTACCCTTTATAGCGCTAAACCAACCTGTGCTCCTGGGACGTGATCGATCGTTTTAAGGACGATTTGGTTTTATTGGGTCATGGAACATACATGTCTGCCGGGTAGAAATGCCAATTTGCAGAATGAACCCGAAACAGTACCAGACGAGCGAATCATGAAAGTTGCCAGAATTTTCGGGATTGCACTTTTGGGCGGCCTTACATGCGCGGTTTGCACGTCGTCGGTCTTCGCACGAAATGGAGCGAGGGACCCGGCAATTACAAGATGTCTCCTAGAGGCCCTTAGACGCTATCCGGCAGCCGCAGCCATCAGCGACGAGGCGATGATCAGCAATCGTACTGCGTCCTACAAAGCCTGCATGACAGCATCCGGCTTCCGTCCTTGAACAATCCATCATCGCGGAGGCATGCCACGCGAGGATACGGGTTCCAAACAGATTTGCCGGATCAATGGCCGACGAGCATCGTTCCGACGAGTACTGCCGTCAACACCAGGAACAGCACGCCGGCTACCGGCCATTGGCTCAAGCGTCTGTCGAGGCCCTCCATGGCCACGCCGACATCGCGGGCCACGTCTGTTGCACCCTTGCCAAACACGAGCACGTCGCCCGCCGGCACGCGCGGCAGCAGCGGTCCCCAGCGCCACAATCCCACGCTCAAAAGTCCGCCGACGAGAACCGGCCAGAGTGCCGCCCAAAGCTCCTTGGGTGCGAGCGCGTCATGCAAGGATTGGCCGGTGCTGCGCGAATACAGCGCCCAAGGCAAAGCAACTGCGGCGAATGCAATCACGAGCCAAGGCAAGACGAAACCGATCGGCGCGGCGTGCTGCAAATCCTGCGCAGCATCGGCGGTGAGGCGGTGCAGGAAGTGAAGCATGAGAACCGTGCTGGCGACCGCGGATAGAGTGGCGAGCGTTCCCACGACGCCGTCTCCCAGCGTTCCCTTGATGGCCAGTTTTGCCAGCGCGCCCCCGGTCAGCGGCAACCCGCCGAGCCCGAGCGCCAGCACGGCCGCTGGAAGCAGCACTAGCCACAGCCCGGGCCCTCTCGTCTGCGCGCCCGCACCGACGGCGAGGAAAAGGCCGCCTTTGACCAAGGTGTGATGCACCGCATAGAAAATTGCCACCGTCGCCACCGACGTGTCGCCCGCGGCAAGCCCCATGCCGATGACGGCAGCGAGCAATCCCATCTGACTCACGCTGGAATAGGCCAGCACGGTCTTGGGATTCGACTGCGTTATGCCGATCGCTGCTCCGTAGAATGCGGAGAACAGACCGGCGGCGGCTAGCGCCGCGCCCCAGCCCGGCCGTGCAGGTTCGACCGGCACAAAGCGGATGAAGATCACGCCGGCCTTTACGGCCGCGCCGCTGAGCGCAGCCGCAGCCGGTATAGGTGCAGCCGTGTAGGCAAGGGGCATCCATACGTGCAAAGGCACCAGACCAATCTTGAGTCCAAATCCCAGGAGGAGAAATGCAAGCGTCACGTCGTGCCACGGTGATGTGGAGAGCGCAGCGGCGGCATCGCGGATGAGCAGGCTGCCGCTGGGGCCAGTGGGAACCAGGAGCACGAAGCCGATCAGCAGGAAAGCTTCACCAAGCAGGGCCAACGAGACGTATACGGTCCCCGCGCGCCTGGCCGCGGCGGTCCCGTCAAATATGACCAGTCCATAAGCTGCGAGACTGACCAGCGTGTAGAACAAGTAGAAACTCACCACGTCCGCGGCGATGAAGACGCCGAGGCTGCCGGTAAGCGTCATCAGCCACCAAACCGCGAAACGTCCGCCGCCCGGCCTGTCGCGCAGATAGGTGCGTGCATAAGCGCCCGCTGCGGTCCACAGCAGCGCCGAGGCGCCTAGCAGCATCGCGCCGGGCTGATCGAGCTCGAACGTCAGGCCGAGCAATGCCTTGGGCAAGACCAGCGTCGTGTCATTTAGCCCTTGGAGCTCTTGCAGCGCCGCAGCGATTGCCGGCAACGGAGCAAATACCAGCAGCGCCGGCATGCGATCCCGCCATCGCTGCGACACACACGCCACCAGCATGGCGAGCGGGACTATCAGCGTTGCGGCGATCAGCATTCCTGAACTCGTCACGGTCTGCGCTCCCGAAATAATGAGAGCCTGTTCGATCGCATCGTGAACAACGGCACGGGGTTCATGGCGACGTGACCGTCAGCGGCGGGGAGCGGCCGATCTGCAGCAGATTGGACGGCTGCAAAGGGACGAAGCCGAGCAGGACCGCGCACAGCGCCAGCGCCAACGGCACGACCTCACGGCTGCGCGACACCGGCGCGCAAACCTGTAACGAAGCGCTCGCGCTGGAGAATGCTTTGCCGAGCACCATGAAGACATATCCGCCGGCAAGCAGGCCGCCGACGAGCATCACCGCCGCCCACCACCATTGGCCTTCCATGATTGAAGCCCGGAGCAACAGCACCTTGGCCACGAATCCGCCGCTCGGCGGCACTCCCATCAGCGACAGGCCGGCGAGCCCGAAGGTGAACATGGTGATTGGAAGCACGCGCCCGATGCCGCCGAACTGCGCAATGCGGTCATGGCCAAGCGTTTCGGCAATCAGGCCTGCCGCCATGAACATGGCCGCTTTGGCAAATGCGTGCGAGAACAATTGCAGCCAGCCGCCGGTCCACGCGAAGCCGCTCCATGGATTGGTCGTCGCGGCGCCAAGCGCCAGCGGAAAGATGAAGAACAGGTAGCCGATCTGCGCGATCGTCGAATAGGCGATTAAGAGCTTGAGGCGCTGTTGGCGGAGCGCCAGAATGCTGCCGAAAAGAATTGCACCGGAGCCGAGCGTGGCGAGCATCTGCGCCGCGGCCAGATCCATAAGGCCCGGCATCGCGTCGAACCACAGCCGCACGATCAGGAAGAAAGAGCCCTTGACGACAAGAGCCGATAGCACGGCGCTGCCGGGCGCCGGAGCGCCGGCGTGGGCGGGCGGCAGCCATAGATGCAGAGGGAACAGCGCCGTCTTGGCCAAAAGCCCCATCGTCATCAGCGCGGCCGCGATCCAGGCGACCGGCTCGGGATGGACGCGGCCGGACAACAGCACGATGTCCAGCGTGCCGTAGGCACCGTAAATCAGCGCCGTGCCGAGCAGATAGAGCACCGAGCCGAACAGCGCGAACAGCATATAGCGCAGCGCGGCTTTGAGGGTTGCCGCATCGCCCTTCAGGCTGACCAGCGGCACCGCCGCGAATGTCAGTAATTCCAAAGCGACGTAGAGATTGAAAAGATCATCGCCGAGCACGATGGTATTGAGCGCGGCCCAGATCGCCAGGAGAAGCGTCCAGAACACGAACGGCGCGCGCGCTTCGGGGCGGCCCTGCGGTTGCACGAATTCGCCGCGCGCAAACAGCGCCGTCGCGCAAATCACCACGGCAACCGTCGCCATCATCGCCGCGGAAATGCCGTCGGCGCGCAGCGCAATGCCGAGCGGGGGCTCCCATCCGCCCACCAGATAAACCAGCGAACGGCCGCCGCGCCATACGGCAACGAAGACCGCGGCCGCGACACCGAGGCCCGGTACCAATAAAAGCAGAACGATGCGCTCGGCATAACGTCCGCCGAGCACAAACGACGCCAGGATGCCGGCGACGGGCAGTATGATGGCCAGCGGCATCAGAAACCCGCCCGCGGTCGCATCGGTCAAAACCGCCAGACCCGGGCTCATGAGTCGTCTTCCGCTGTACCGGCGCTGTCGGTATCGCCTGGGCTGAGCGTGGCTTGGCCGCTTTCCTGGAAAAGCCGCAACAGCAGCACGACGGTCATGGCGGTCGCCGAGAAGGCAACGACGATGCCGGTGATGACCAGCGCCTGCGGTACCGGATCGCCGCCGAGTCCCGCCGCGGCGCCCCTGCGCGCGACGACGCCGAATATCAGGAACGTGCCGGTGCCGAGAAGATTGAACGCGAGAATCTTGCGCAGCGGCTCGGGATTAGTGATCAGGCCGAACAAGCCGAGCCCCGCCAGAGTCGCACCGCAAATGCCGAAGAGCGCGGCGGCATTCATTGGCGCCGCATCCGTTGCGGCGTACCCAACGCCACCAGGCCGAGCGTCACGCCGATCGAAAGGGTCAGCGCGACCTCGACGACAATGATCAACGGCTTGGCGTAACCCGCCGGATAGCTGAGAAAACCATCCGCCAGCACAAAGCCCGCCAGTCCGATACCGAGGAAGATCGCAGGACCCACGACGACCAATAACCTGACCAAGCGTTGGTCGATCGAGGGCGCTTTTTGCAGACCGGCGATGATGACCAGGATCCACATGGCGGCCAAAACTGTGCCGCCCTGAAAGGCGCCGCCCGGATGATCGGCGCCGGTCCAGGTCATGTACACGCCCACCACTATTCCCAAAGGCGGCAATAGCTGCGCCAGAAAGGCCAGCATGCCGTCCGGTCGCGCAGCAGCCTGCGGCCCAGGCACCCCGCCCCAAAGGCGGTCCGGTGTCAGCGACCAGATACCGAGCAACGCGAGCAGCAGAACCACTTTTTCAAGCATCGTGTCGAAGGCGCGGTAAACGAACAACACGCCGGCGACCGGATTACCGAGGCCACTTGGCGGCAAATGCTCCATGGCGGCCGGCGCCAACGTGATGATGACGTCGGGCGGCGTCAGAATAACCGCGGCAAGTCCCAGCGAAATCACGGCGCAAAACACCGCGGCCACGATAAGCAACGGTGTGCCGCAACGGCCGGTGGGCGTCGTGCCGCGCAGGCGAGCGGCGGCGCCGAGCAACAGCATCCCGGTCAGGCCGCTGCCGATCGCTGCTTCGGTGAGGGCTATGTCGACGGCATAAAGTCTCACCCAGGCGATCGCCACCAATAGCCCGTAGGCGACGAACACGACGATGGCAGTGAATGCGGCGCGCGCTACGACGACCCAAACGGCCATTGCGAGCAGCAGCGCCACGAGTGCGACGTCGAAAGCGTTCGCCATGCTCATGCCTGCCGATCCTCGCGTCGTACCAGGCGGGCGATGAGTTGTGTCGCTATGGCGCCGGAAAGTTGGACGAACAGCCAGACGCTGATCAGCTTCAATGCGCCAAGCGGCCAGGCGACAAGCGGCAACAGACCGAGTGTAACCAGTCCAAGGCCGAGATTGTCCGCCTTGGTCAGCGCGTGCAGCCGTGTCAGCGCGTCAGGGAAGCGCAACAGCCCGACCGTGCCGGCGAGGAAGAAGAAGGCACCTCCGGAGACAGCGAGCACGGTGAAAATATCGAGTGCGAGCCTCATCGGGGGTCCGTTGTATCTTCGGCCGGAGCAGGCGAGCTGGACGCGCTGGTGACGAACGTCACCGCGGCGAATGCGGCGAGCAGCGCCAGCATCAATGCGACATCGACGACGGCCGGTATCCCTACGGCCACGGCGAGGAGGAGCAACACGGCGACGCCGCCGGTGCCGAGAAGCTGCACCGCCATCATGCGGTCGACGTCGGCAGGCCCGCAAAAAACGCGGAACAGTCCCAGCGCCACCATCGCCAGGATGAAGGCGGCCGCCGCGAGTAAAAAACTAGCCATCGCCGCGCCCTCCACCCAAAACCTCCAGCAGCAAAGCTTCCTCGACGCCCAATTGTTCGATCACCGGTTGATCCACATCGAGACAATGGATCACCAGACCGCCGCTATCATCCGAGCCGTACGGCAGCGTACCCGGCAGCAAGCTCGTCAGCGTGGTGAATGCATTGCGCGCTGCGCCCGGAGCAAGGCGCGATCGATAGACCACGAAACCCGGCCGCAACGGCAGTCGTCGATCGAAGGCGCGCCGCGCGACGTCGGTCCCCGCCGTGAGGGATTGCAGCGGAAAACGCAGGATGAGGCGCGCCAGCGGGACTGCGCCCAAGCTCCACTGGCCCACCGGCAACAGACGCAGGCTGACCCAAGTTGCCGCGATCGCTGTCAACAGGCCAACTGCGAGATCGGCTGGTTTTGTACCGCAAAGGATCAGCCAAAAAACGAAAAAACCCGCAACTCGTGGCAGTGCATTGCGGACTGTAGCGATAAAGCCACCCATGGAGCATGCCCCAATAATTTCAAAGCGCGGCGATGCCGAGTCCGTAATGGTCGTTGCAAGTCGAGAGAGAATAGCAGTTGCCGTAGACCCTATCACATTTCTGCGACCCCATCACACTAGCACCAATCGTCCTCGCGGCGAGCCTGGTGTCGGGATCGCGTCATTCCTGCGATCCGCCAAGTTCTTGCGATGCAGCGAGTGAATTAGGTTGAATTTATTGAGTTCGATACTCGGCTCGCGCTTGTGGCGATCGCGTTGCAGTCGGGATTTGAAAATGCAATGCGATCAAAGCGGAAGATTCGCCATGCGGCAGAGCGGATACCCTTGACAGGTTCGGTCTTTGTGCGGTCAAATTCTGTGAAATTGGCGATCGGAAGCAGCACATTGATCTAGAGACCTCGAGACTGAATAAAAACTAAAATTGTAGCTGTGTGCTTGCGTCTGCGCGGACCTTCTGAATCGGGCCGGGAGGAGGAGATGCAAGCAGGACGCCAAGGCGGCGATAGCCTCGACTCTTCTTTCGTCTCCACGGGCCATCTGCCGACCCCTGAGACGATCACCGCATTGGTGAACGAGGCGCACGCGCGCTTCATGTCCAACACCGACGGCGAGAATTCACAAGTTTACCCGGCGCTGGTCAGGGTGCCGCGCGAACTGTTCGGCGTCTGCGTGGTTGGCGTGAGCGGCAACGTCTATGCCGCCGGCGACACCGATCACGAATTCACGATCATGAGCGTGTCGAAACCGTTCGTGTTTGCGCTCGTCTGTCAACAGATGGGCGCGGAACAGGCGCGCGAAAAGCTCGGGGCAAACGCGACCGGAATGCCGTTCAATTCGCTCGCCGCGGTGGAACGCAGTGCCGACGGGCGAACCAACCCGATGGTCAATGCCGGCGCGATTGCCACCACCAGCCTGGTGCCGGGCGTCACCTTCGAGGCCAAGTGGCAATTCATTTACGACGGCCTGTCCCGTTTCGCCGGCCGCAAGCTTCCGCTCAATGACGAGGTCTATGCCTCGGCCTCCGAAACCAATTTTCGCAACCAGGGTATCGCCCGGCTGCTGCAGAGCTTTGGTCGAATCTATTTCGATCCGGCGCAGGCGACCGACCTCTACACCAAGCAGTGCTCGCTCAATGTCAGCGCCAAGGATTTGGCGGTCATGGGCGCAACCTTGGCCGACGGAGGCGTCAATCCGCTGACCAAGGAGCGCGTCGTCGACCCGGCGATCTGTCACTACGCGCTGGCCGTGATGACGACTGCCGGATTGTACGAAACGTCCGGCGATTGGCTTTACGACATCGGGCTGCCGGGCAAGAGCGGAATTGGCGGCGGCATCGTGACCGTCTCGCCGGGCAAGGGTGGATTAGGGACTTTCGCGCCGCCGCTCGATGGCGCCGGAAACAGCGTCAAGGGCCAGCTGGTGGCGAAATTCCTGTCGCAACGGCTGGGAATGGATTTGTTCGTCTCGAAACCCGACGGCTGAAATATCTGGCCGGGAACGTCGCCAGCAATACTGCGCTGGCCAATAACGAAATAACTTGGAGGAAGACATGTCGGCCCAAGCTGCGCCAAGGACTGCCACTGCCGAAGTGCCGCACGAATCCTGGGTGCCGATGATCGCCATCGCACTCGGTCAGATGATCATGTCCTTCAACGTCGCGTCTTTGCCTGTTGCAATGAGCGGCATGGTGAACAGTTTTGGCGTTCCACCCACGACGGTGGCAACCGGCATCGTTGCGTATTCCATGCTGGTCGCCGGCTTTGTCATGCTCGGCGCAAAGCTCATCCAACGCTACGGGGCGCTACGGGTTTTTCGCATCGCCGTTCTTCTGTTCTGTGCCTCGCAGGTGTTGATGACGCTCAGTCCCACCGCGGGTTTGATGATTACGGCCCAGGCGCTGTGTGGCGCGTCCGCCGCAGTGATCGTGCCGTCGCTGGTCGCCCTGATCGCCGAAAACTATCGCGGGCAACAGCAGGCGACGGCGATCGGTGCGTTAGGCTCCGCGCGCGCCGCTGCCGGCGTATTGGCATTCACAATTGGCGGTATCGTGGGCACAAATTTCGGTTGGCGCCCATCCTTCGGAATACTGGTCGCCGTTTCAGCACTCGTTTTTCTTTTGAGCTTCCGGCTCAAGCCGGACAAGGGGCGGCCCGAAGTGCAGATCGATGTCGTCGGCGTCGTCCTGGCGGCGGCGGCGATGATTCTCATCAGCTTTGGCTTCAACAACCTCAACCGCTGGGGCCTTGTTTTTGTCCGGCCGGCCGCGCCGTTCGATCTACTCGGTGTTTCCCCGGCACCGGTCATGATTCTGGTCGGCTTCGTGCTGGGCCAAGCCTTCGTGATGTGGACGCGGCGGCGCCAGGAAGCGGGAAAAACACCGCTGCTTGCGCTCGAGGTGATCAACTCATCGCACGAGCGGGCCGCGGTCTATGCGATGTTCTCGGTCGTCGCGCTCGAGGCCATGCTCAATTTCTCCGTGCCGCTCTATATCCAGATCGTGCAGGGTCGCTCGCCGCTTGAAACCGCGATCGCCATGATGCCGTTCAACCTGACGGTATTCTTCACCGCGATGCTGATCGTGAAGCTCTACACCAGGCTGACCCCGCAGCAGATCGGGCGCTACGGATTCACCATTTGCACGGCGGCGCTGTTGTGGCTCGCCTTCGTGGTGCACAATGACTGGAGCACGTTTCCAGTCCTGATCGGACTGATCGCGTTCGGCATCGGGCAAGGGTCGCTGGTCACTCTAGTGTTCAACGTGCTGGTCACGGCGTCGCCCAAGGAGCTCGCGGGCGACGTCGGCTCGCTGCGCGGTACGACGCAAAACCTCGCCGCCGCGGTCGGAACGGCGGTGGCGGGCGCGTTACTGGTCGGTCTGCTCAGCGCAACCATCATGCGCAGCCTGGCGGCGTCCCCGTTGCTGCCGTTCGAGATCCAGCAGGAAGTCGATCTCGACAGCATCAATTTCATCAACAACGATCAGCTCAAAAGCGTGCTGGAGCGTACGTCCGCCAACCCAGCGCAGGTCGCCGAGGCGGTGCGCATAAATTCGGAATCGCGGCTGCGTGCATTGAAGATCGGCCTCCTTGTCATGGCCGCCGTCGCGTTCCTGGCGATCATCCCGGCCGGCCGGCTGCCGAACTACCTTCCCGGAGAGGTGCCGGCTGACCCGGCACCGGAGAAAGTGCGCGGCGACCCCAAGCGAGCTTGAGTGAACGGCGATCCGCACTTGGCAGCCACCAAAGTGAGCAAATAAACAGTGTCCGCACTCGTCATCGTCCTAGCCCTGCTTGTCGCCGCGATCGTGATGTTCGCGATCAACAAGCCACGCCTGGATGCTGTCGCTCTGATCATGCTCACAGCACTGCCTTTTACCGGCGTGCTCACTATGAGCGAGGCGCTGGCGGGCTTTAGCGATTCGAACATCATCCTCATCGCCGCGCTGTTCGTGATCGGGGACGGCCTGGTGCGGACGGGCGTCGCCCAGCAGCTCGGCGACTGGCTGATCGTCAAGGCCGGTCGCAGCGAAATACGGCTTATCGTCCTGCTGATGATTGTCGTCTGCGGCCTCGGCGCGACCATGAGCTCGACGGCGGTCACCGCCATCTTCATTCCGGTGGTGTTGCGCATTTCGCAAGTCGCCGGCATCGGACCCGGCCGGCTGATGATGCCGCTGAGTATGGCTGCACTGATCAGCGGCATGACGACGCTCGTCGCCACGGCGCCCAATCTGGTCGTCAACGGCGAGCTCGAACGCCACGGCATCGAGGGTTTTCGCTTCTTCAGCTTCACGCCGTTCGGGTTGCCTATCCTCGTTCTCGCCATCATCTACATGAGCTTCGCGCGTCGCTGGTTGGCCGCGACTACGGAGGCGAAGGTCTCCGGCCGCCCGAGCCTTGCCGACTGGATCGAGGAATACAAACTCGCCGACCGTGAATACCGCCTGCGCGTGACGGCTCAGTCGCCGCTGGTGGGTAAGACGCTGGCGGAGCTGAACCTGCGTAGCAGTGCGGGCGCCAGCATCGTTGCCATCGAACGCAACCGCAAATACTCCCGAGAGATGCTGCGGCCGACGGCGAATACGGAACTGATGGCCGAGGATATCTTGCTGGTCGATCTGTTTGCTCCCAGGCGCAACATCGATACGCTGCGGCAGCAATTCGCGCTCGAAGAGATGCCGTTCAGCGGCGCCTATTTCACCGATCGATCCCAGGAGATCGGCATGGCGGAAGTCATTGTGCCGCCGACCTCCGATCTCATCGGGCAAACGCTGGTCGGGGCCGAATTCCGCACCCGCTTCGGGCTGACCGTGGTCGGCCTGCGGCGCGGCATCGCTGCGCACCACGGCGGCCTGCTCGACGAAGCGCTGAAGATCGGCGACACGTTGCTGCTGATCGGGCCGTGGAAGGACATCGAAAGGCTCAAGGCCGACGGTCACGACCTGGCCATCATCAAACTGCCTGCCGAACTCGATGAAGTGCTGCCTGCGCCCGGCAAGGCGCCGCAGGCGCTGTTCTGCCTAGCGCTCGTCGTCGGTTTGATGGTTAGCGGCCTTATCCCAAACGTCCAAGCGGCACTGATCGGGTGCCTGCTCATGGGTGCGCTAGGCTGCGTCAACCTAGTGAGTGCCTACCGCTCAATCGACTGGAAAACCCTCGTCCTGATCGTCGGCATGCTGCCATTCTCGATCGCTTTGCAAAGGACCGGCGGCGTCGATCTTGCGGCCGATGGATTGCGAGCGCTGACGGCCGGCGCCGGAGATCGCGTCGTGCTGGCCACGCTATTCGCCATAACCGCGGTGCTCGGCATGTTCATTTCCAATACCGCCACTGCGGTGCTGATGGCTCCGGTCGCGCTTGCCGTCGCTCATGAGCTGCACGTGTCGCCTTATCCGTTCGCGATGATCGTCGCGCTGGCCGCCTCCACCGCCTTCATGACCCCGGTTTCGTCGCCGGTGAACACGCTGGTGGTCGCGCCCGGTAACTACACGTTCGGCGACTTTGTGCGAATCGGCGTGCCGTTTTCCATCATCGTCCTGATCGTCTGCGTGATCCTAGTACCTTGGTTACTGCCGCTGTAATGCCGGCTGCTGCCGCGAGTTTTTGTAAGGAATAGTCACATGAGCCATTCGAGCGAAGCAGTGAAGCCGGGGGCGCCGAAGACCGCAATGCAGAAAATTCTCGATGCGGTCGAGAGGGCAGGCAACAGCGTTCCGCACCCGGTGGTGATTTTTCTCATCCTTATCGCCGTCGTGATGGTGCTCTCACATATTCTGTATCTGCTCGGAGCAAATGTTTCCTATCAGGTCATTAATCCCGACACGGACAAAGTCGAGTCGGCAAAAACCGTCGCCAACAGTCTGCTGACGGTCGACGGCATTCGCCACATCTACACCAGGCTGGTGCCGAACTTCCTGGGCTTCAGTGCGGTCGGTCTGCTGATCGTCGCCATGATCGGCGTGGGCGTGGCCGAGGAAGCCGGTCTGGTCAATGCGCTGATCCGGAAGCTCGTTGTCGTCTCCCCGCACTGGGCCTTGATCTACATTCTGGCGTTTGTCGGAATTCTTTCCAGCATCGCGTCGGATGCCGGTTATCTGGTGCTGATTCCATTGGCAGGCACTGCCTTTCTGAGCATCGGTCGGAATCCACTCGCCGGTCTCGCTTTGGGATTTGCCGGCGTCGCCAGCGCCTTCAACATCAACATGATCGTCAAGCCGCTTGATGCCGTGCTCACGGAGATCACCAACGACGCCATTCACATGGTTAACCCCAACATTTCCATCGATCTGACCGCCAATCTCTTGTTTTCGATGGCGTCCGTTCTGCTGCTGACGGTCGTCATCGCCGTCGTCACCGAACGGATCATCGAGCCTCGGTTGGGCAAATATCAGGGTGGGCAGTCCACCGGCGAGGCACCGGCCCAGGAGGGTGCGCAGCTTTCCGCTCAGGAGACGCGCGGGTTGCGGTATGCGGCCGTCGGTCTGCTTGGGGTTCTGGTCTTCTTCGGTCTATTGACGCTCCCTGCGGGAGCGCCGCTACGCAATCCGACCTCCGGCATTCTCATCGGCAATTCGCCGTTCATGAACGGCTTGATCGTCCTGATCATGATGTTGTTCCTGGTGACCGGGGTCGCCTATGGCATCGGGGCAAAGACGGTCAAAGGCGCTTCGGATGTCATCAGCGCTATGACCAAAGCGGTTTCCGGACTGGGCGGCACGATCCTCCTTTTTGTGGTCATCAGCCAATTCGTGGACTACTTCAACTACAGCAACATACCCACTCTCATGGCCGTCACGATGGCCGATGTACTCAAGAGCGCGAACGTTGGCACTCTGTGGCTGCTACTGGGCTTTATCGTCGTGGTCACGATCCTGAACCTGTTCTTCACGCCTGCGATCGCCAAATGGGCCATCTTCGCGCCCGTCTTCGTGCCGCTGTTCGTGCATTTGGCGGTCGATCCCGCTTCGGTGCTGGCGGCCTATCGGGTCGGCGACTCGCCGACCAATTCCATCACGCCGCTGAACGCGTACTTCGCTTTGGTGGTTGGGTTTGCTCAGAAATACGACAAGAACGCGGGCGTTGGCACGGTCGTCGCGCTGATGTTGCCGTACGTTATTTGGATAGCCGTTCTTTGGACGTTGTTCTTCGCTGGATGGTACCTATTGGGACTTCCGTGGGGGCTGTAACCGAGAAAAAGCTTGGAATTAGAAACCACTGTTTGCGCAATACGAAGTGACAAGGAGCACAGATATGAACAGTACCCCACCCGTGGACGTGAAAGGCGCCGAGAGCCACTTGATGAAATTCTTGTCGATAGATGGCGTCACCGGCGAGGAGGCGGCCATTGCCGCCGCGGTGTCGGACGAGCTCAAGAAAGTATCGGTGCCTGCATCCGCCATCCGCTTCGACGACGCGAACAAGCGCATCAAGCTACCGACCCAGACCGGCAACCTGATCGTCGATCTGCCCGGCACGCGTCCTGGTCCGCGGCTTGTATTCGCCACGCACCTCGACACCGTGCCGCTGTGCGCCGGCGCCAAGCCCAAGCGGGAAGGCGACCGCATCGTCTCCGACGGCACCACGGCGCTCGGCGGCGACAACCGGACAGGCTGCGCGGTGCTGGTGACCTTGGCGGAGATGCTGCTGAAGCACAAACTTCCGCATCCGGCGATCACGCTGCTGTTCACCGTGCGCGAGGAAAGCGGCCTGCATGGCGCGCGCGAATTGAAGGCGGACGATTTGGGCGGAGCGACGATGTGCTTCAACGTCGACGGCAAGCTCGCCGCCGAATTGATCACCGGCGCAGTGGGCCAGCAGAACTGGGAAGTGGAAATCCGCGGTAAGGCATCGCACGCGGGAGTGGCTCCTGAAAAAGGCATTTCAGCGACTTTGGTCGCGGCAACCGCCTTGGTGGAAGCCCAGCGCAATGGCTGGTTCGGCAAGATCGTCAAGCCCGACGGGACTGGAACCAGCAATCCCGGCATCTTCGGCGGCAAGGACGGCAAGGCTGCGGGCGACGCCACCAATGTAGTTACTGATTATGTCTACATCAGAGGTGAAGCACGGAGCGCGGACGAGAAATTTGCCGCGGCCATCGTGGCTGGATACCGGGATGCATTCGCCAAGGCGGGCGCGATGGTCAAGGACGCCGGCGGCGAAACTGCCGAGGTGAAGTTCAGCGCGCAACCCTCATATCCTGCGTTCAACATCGCGAACGATGCGCCGGTGCTGCTGCACGCTAAGCGATCTGCGGAAGCGATAGGGCTTAAGCCGACGACGGTTTTCTCCAATGGCGGCTTGGATGCCAACTGGTTCGTCAAGCACGGTCTGCCGACCGTGACCATCGGCAGCGGACAATACGAGATCCACACCCTCAAAGAGTATGTGGACCTGCCCGAGTTCGCCAACGGCTGTCGCCTCGCGGTGGCGCTTGCGACTCTGGAGGCATAGCCGGAACTGCTGCGGAATCTTGCTCGATAGACACGCCTGCCTCCCAATCATAAACTCGGCTCAAGATGGCGTCAGGTGGGGCCGAACATGCTGATATCCTTTCCAGCAATGAAAATTGCTCTCGTCGTTCTGGCGGTGGCAGTCATGCTGGCTGGTGCGCCTACGCTGTCCCATGCGGCGACCGGCTCAGTCCGTATCATCATCACCAGACTAGGGTTCGTCGCCGGCGGCGGCAGCGGCACTTTGCACTTCCAGGGCAAGCGCTATCCGCTGCGCGTCAGTGGCGTCGGCGCCGGCCCTCTTGGGGCGGCGCGGGTGGATCTGTTGGGCCGAGCCTACAATATGCGAACCGCGGGGAGCATCCACGGTGTTTATTCGACCATCGCCGCCGACGGCGCGGCAGCGGCCGAGGTAATTCGGCTGCGAAACTTTCACGGCGTAGTTTTGCAATTACGCGGACGGCAGGGCGTCAAACCCTCCGTTGACTTGAACGGAATGGCAATATCGTTGCGCTAGAAACGCGCAGCGTTCACGATACCTTACTGTTTTGTCCGGACAAAAGAACTGCAATCCACCTTGCTGACTCATGTTCATCGCAAACCGTGAGCACTGCGATCACGATGGGCACTCCCATAAACGCTCCCGCGATGCCCCAGAGGAAGCTCCAGAAAAATACCGCGAATAGGACAACGAACGGCGAAATCGACAACGTGGCGCCCGCGATCCGCGGCTCGAGATAGCTGCCGATAAAAAACTGGATGGCGTTCAAGCATGCGAAAACGGCAATGGCCAGTTTCCACGACTCAAATTGCGCAAACGCAAACAATGTCGGAAAAACCGTCGCAAAGAGCGGGCCGATAAACGGAATATAATTCAGCACGAACGCGATCACGCCCCACGCTGTTGCCAATTCGATGCCGGCAATCAAGGCAAAGCTCCAAACCACGATGCCGGTCAAGGCGCTCATTGAGCTGCGGACCAGCATGTATTTCTGGAATTTCGCGGCGATATCTGCGCCGGCCAGCAAAAGCGATTGCCTGACTTTTGTATTGCCGAGCCTCTCGATATTTTTTCGGACGATATCGACTTCCAGCAGTCCCAGTACCGTAAATGCGAAGCGATAATGATGAAGGACACCAGGCGATAGCCCCTGCCGCCAACATGCTGGACGGCGTTAGCAATCCATCGTGGATCGGGGCTGTCGGTCATCAGGCCTTTGACTGCGATGCCGTGCCCTTCAAGCCAATCGGTAGCTTGCACGTAAAGCGCTTGAAAGCGCTTGAAAGCGCGCCGTATTGTAAACGAGCCACTGGACGACCAGGCCAAATCCCCAAATCACCAGCGATATAAGCACCGCAATGACCGCAACCCTAATGGCGAGAGTAACAACAAGCGCAAGCAATTTTGGAATTCTTTTTTTGCAGCATCCTCTGCAGCGGCCACACGATGGCAACGATGAATAATGCAAACGTTACCGGTGCAATGATAGCGCTGGCAAAATAAAGGGCGGCAAAAATTAGCACGAGCATGCCCAATACGAGCCATGTCCTCGTGGCGCGATCTTGAACCATGGATCGACCTTCATAAAAATAGATTGCGACTGGTGCGTCGCCGCGCTTCTAGAACCGTATGGTAGCGGAGGCGAGGAGGCGGTTGGCGGTGCCGAACCCCAGACCAGCTGCAGCGGTTGCCGCAGAGCCGCCAAACACGTCGCGGTGCGTGTAGACATATTCGAGGCCGACATCGAGCCAGCCGGTGCCCACAGTGTTGCCGCGGAGTTCCGCAAAGGGGCTCCAGATCAGGTTGACGATCGCCTGCTGCATGGTGCTGTTCAGCGATGTGGCCGAGATAGACCCTGGTGTGAAGAGCAGGGCATAGGCCGGATAATCCTGCCACGCGTAGGAATATACGAAGTTGCTGCGAACCTGCGGCGTCCAGAAACGGCGGTAAGCCACCGTCGCGCCATAGGTCGGCAGTGGGTCGAAACTGAAACTGGTGGCGGTGCCGGGCAAGCCGACATTCGACAGCGCATCCTGGTTGAATGTATTGCCGCCAAAGTAGCGCCCGATGCCCTGGCCGTAATAGGCCATGCCGACCAGCTCGTCGGGACCGAACGCCGGCGACAACCACCGCATCGGAAAACGCGCCGTTCCCGCCACGCCCCAGCCGGCCGCGTCGCGGGTCAGCGCCGGTGGCGCAAGGGCGGTACCCTCCGTGCGGATGCTGAGCTCCCGCGCCAGGCCGCGCAGGTCGAGCACCAGTCCGTTGTCGCTATAGGTCAGCCGGCCAAGCAGGTCGGGCAAGGTGTTGAACGCCGGGCTGAGGCCGCCGACCGGACTGAATGTCGGGGTAAAAACGCCGGCCGTCGAGGTAAACTGCGTATCCGGCATTTCGAGCGAGGCCTGGCCGGTCAAGTTGGGCGCCAGCGATGCGGTGGCGCGGACCTGCGCCTGACGCACGAAGGACTGGTTGAGATTGGTCGCGAAGTTGACCGTTTCGTACACGCCCTCGTTCCACAAGCTGTTCGCTTGCCCGGCCAGCACGCGAAACTGCTCCGTACCGACCTCGCCCCAGGCTTGGCGCAGGCGGAAGACCGCGTTGGTGGTGGCCGGTGCGCCGCCGCCAAAATCGCCTTCCACGCGCGTTTCGAGCGTGCCCCAGCCCGTTGGCGTTCGGGTATCGATACCTAAGCGACTGAATCTCGCCGACATGCCGAAGTCGCCGCCCTGCATCGCGGCGGCGCTATTGGCGAGCGGGATCGATTGTGGCGCCGGCGCGTCGGTCTGATTGCGGGCGTTGAAGTCATGATACGCATTGACGTTGGCGAAGCCGTAAAATCGCAGCTCGGTCTGACTGCCGGGGATGCGCAGCGAGAGACCCGGCAGGTCGGAGCGTAACGCATCCTCAGTCGTGTACTGGTCGCCCATCGGCTCGGGCGGAAGCAGATTGGGCCGGCTCGCCGTTGCAGGCTGTGGCCGGGCTGCGGCGACCGCAGGCGGCGCGCTTACCGGCACCGAATTTGGTTGCGCAGCTGCGACCACCGGCGCTGCGTCTGTCGTCGTTGCGCGAGATGCAACTTGGGGAGGCGAAACATGCGCAGACGATTCACGGACAGGCGATACATGGGCTGACGATTTGGTTCGCCGCTCGCGACCCTCGAGTTCGTCGACACGATGTTGCAGCGCGTCGATTCTGCGAAGCAGCTCTTGTATGGCAGGCTGCTCCTGCACTGAAGGCGACTGCGCTTGTGCCGGACCAGCCAGCACCGCGATCGATACAGCCCCGCAAAAGGCGCTAATCCGAAGCATGCGCTTGCCTCATCGGCTGGATGAAACACCTCGGTTGCGATGGCGGCAAGATCGCCAAGCAGACGCGCTGATACTTCTTCCCACGTATGGCATTTGGGTGACACTCACGTAGTGAAGTTGCCGTCGGTTTCAGACAGGCAACATGGCGTTGATCGCGCACACATAATGCCGAGGCGCGCGCGCCAAAATCGGCAACGCTCCGCCAACTGCGGCGGATGGCAATCGGCGCGTCACTCGTGTATCTTCTGTATAATACCGGTACTTGTGAAATCATCGGCCGCATCACTCGCGTCCGTGTCACTTCAACGGCCGATCCAAATCTGAATTATGTTTCGGTTGGCTCGCAAAAGTCACTACCGATGATAGAGTTTTTGCAATATTTAGGATTGGGTCTTGTTGGCATCCTGCCAGTGGCTAATCCGCTGACCAGCGCCATTTTGCTGCTGGCGCTGGGCGAGGACTTCTCCTCCGAAGAACGCAACCGACAAATTAACCAGGCGACACTTTACGTAGCGGCGATCCTTCTGGTCTGCTTTTACGGCGGTAACGCAATCATAACGAGCTTCGGTATTTCACTTCCGGGGCTGCGGATCGCAGGCGGCATTGTCGTCGTCTATATTGGCTTCACAATGCTGTTTCCTGGCGCCACCGCCTCTGAGGCGGACGCGCAGACAAGCATGAAACAGGAGGATACGCAGGCAGATAACACAGCCCGCGGCCGCGCGCGGCGAAGAAAACCGCGCGACATCGCATTCGTTCCTCTCGCTTTGCCTGGAACTGCCGGCCCCGGGACCATTGCGGTCATTATCAGTGTAGCTTCTACTTTGGATAGCCGCGGCGGTCCGACTTTGGTGCAGCACTTGGCCTTTATCACGGTGACGGTCATCATTGCAGTGTTGTTCTGGGCCTGTTTGCGCGGCGCCACTGGCGTGGTCAAGGTATTGGGAAAATCCGGCATTGATGCGATATCTCGTGTAATGGGGTTCTTGCTGATCTGCATTGGGGTGCAATTCGAGATCAATGCCATATTCGAGCTCCTTGCCAACGGTCCATCAGGCTCTTCGTAGTTGCGCGGCCAATACATTGTCGACAATGAATTCACCTACGACTGAGATTGCCGCCAAATGCTTCCTTCGGGCTTCAGATCCAAGATCGGGGTGTCGATCAAGATCAATATTTCTGTCCTGAGGTGGAGATGACAGCATATTTCGCTCGTGATAGGCTGTTTGCAGTACAGGGAGGCTAAAATAATGCGGGTGTTGTTCTTGTTAGCCGTTGCGATTGTTTTGGTGGGCCAGTCGCTCCCGGCCTCTGCCTATACGTGCACGGAATGGTGCCACATCAACCGTTGCGATAGGGGGGTACAGACCGGATCTGTGCCAGTACGGGTGTGTATGAACAGGTGCGTCGCGTCTTGTCGGCTTCTCTTATCCAAGCGGAAGTCGAACGCTTCCTGATCGAAATTTCGATCCACTGGATGGTTTTTGGTAAAAGTGAACCATGACCCTTGCGTAGGACACCTGAAACTTCTGTGAGATTGGCAATGAGAGTCTACAACTTGCTGTTAAGTGACAAAAGCTTGGTATCATAATAAGTCTGGCACCTCTTGAACTTGTGCTAGCGCCATCAACTCCTATAGTGCGTCAATGAGTTTTTGCCGGTCGCGCAATGTCCGCTTTGCCGACCAACGAATAACAAATGACTTCGCATCCAAACGAGATCTGCCGCTCATTATCGGAAGTAATCCGCGCTGTGAGTTCGTAGATGCCAGGCTTTTGGCCCGGACGACGCGACCGACCTTCTTTTCCCGCGCCGACGCGAGCGCGGCACGATATGAACGCGCCCCGCCAACACAATAACAGTCGTGGCCTTCCTGGTCGTCAGGCCGCCCCATCAGCGAACGCGGTCCACGCATGCATCATCGACCGTCGCTGCTCGCATAGTTTGTCACGTTGATATGCGCGGTTCGTCTGACCGACCATCGCGTGATGGAGCGCGGCTTTGCGAAGGTCCAGGGAATAGCTCTGCCTCGCGGTCCAGTCACTGAACGAAGAGCGGAGGCCGCGGGAAGGATTTGGTCGCGGAATTTCCGACACAGTCCCGTGGCGATCCCTCCCGAAGTGGCCCGGAGCGCGCCAACGCTCCGAACTGAGTGTCGGACGATCCGTTGGCGAAATTACTCCATGCTTGCGTCATCGGCCGGCGCTCCTCGCACAGTTCGTCGCGCGCGTAGGCTTGCGTCGTCGAATTGGGGGGCATATGGGCAAGTGCGGTCTCGCGCAAGTCCTCGTTGAAGCACCCTTGCTTTCTGATCCAATCGGTCAGGACCGAACGGAAGCCGTGCACGGTGACGCCCGGCCGCAGGCTCCGCAGCAGCCACAGCATGGTGCGGTCGTGCATGGCGCCGAAGAGCAGGTCGTTAGGACCACCACGGTCGTTGTCGAGCAGCGCCCGCATTTCAGGGACGAGCGGCACGCGATGTTCTCGGTTGCCTTCCTCCTTCATGCGGGCCGCCGGGATAATCCACGTGTCGCCGACCAGTGCTTCGGTCGTGCTGCCGTCTGCTGTTGGCACGACAGTTCCAGCAGGGAATATCTCTTTCCAAGTAGCGCCGAGGGTCTGGCCGGTGCGCGCGCCGGTCAGGATCGTGAAGCGCAGTGCGCGTGAAGCCGCCGACTCCTCTGCGGCAAGCTCCTTCATGAGCGCCGGCAAATCGGCGATCGGGAGCGCCGGAAAGTGCTTCGCCCGTGGCACAGACGGCATACGCGGGGTGAGGTTCTCTTTCGCGGCCGGATTCTCGCCGCTCCGGTAGCCTTTAGCTTTGGCCCAATCGAGAACCGCCTTGATCCGCACCCGCGTTTTCTTCGCGGTCACCGGCGGCATGTTTGTGAGCACGTCACCGATAGCCGCAGTGTCGAGAGTAGCAATCGAGGCCGACCAGAGAGCCTTGAGGGTGCGCCGGTAGGCGCTCGCCTCTTCACCCCTCTCGCCGCCGCGCCACGCGCCGTTGGTGAGCCCCGCCTTATAGCAGATGAACTCCTCCGCGACTTCGCCGAATGTCTTACCGGCGACGATCCTATGGCCGGCGGGCGCCATTCCATTGCGCGTGTTGACGGCGTGCTCCTCGCCCTTGTTCCTAGCCTCGGTGAGGTTCAAGCCATCCGACCCCTTGGCCGGCCCGAGAGAGGCGGTGCGGATTTTCTTGGTCGCGGGATCGCGCCATTGCCGCTCCCATATCGCGGAGTTACCCTGGACGGTCAGGCAGACGCCCTTGCCGACGAAATAGCGATGACGGCCGCCCTTTCGGATCAGCGCCGGAATGTCGAACTTGCGGGCCATGGCGGAGCCTCTTTACACGAACTTACACGAACAAGTGCTGGACTTAGTGCGATTGATCGCGGATGTAAAGAGGCGGAAGCGGCCGATCCTTTGTCTAGGTAAATCAATGGTTTCTCGTCGTTGCGACCGGATGCGATCGAAAACGGCGCTGTGTACAGTCCGGCAAAATGTGCCGGGTATATGGTTACTGAGGGGTTAACATCGACTCAGGTTTTATGTCGGGGAGCGTCATGAGGATCGAACGGCCGTGAAAAATCGCCTAGCGCTCTGTGCCGCCGTGCTTGCGGTCACAACCACGGCCACCATGGCCGATGGCATCGACCCCGGGCTGTGGAAAGTCATCACCCGGACCGAAACCGGCGGCGTGATCGGGCCGCCGCATGAAAGCTTGAAATGCCTGACCGCCGACCAGACCCGCGACCTGACCACGACATTCACGCCGGTGCCGAACACGGTGAATTCCGTTTGCGCGCCGATCGAACACGATCTCGCCGGCGACAAGCTGACGTGGCGGCTGACCTGCAAAGGCCAGCTCGACATGGAGCTGACCGGCGAATTCACCTTCGACAGCCGGCACCACTATTCGGCGACGGTGCAAACCAAGGCGCAGATGGCGGGAATGACGATGGTCGATTCGCGAAATATGCTCGAGGGCCAGTGGGTGTCCGAGTGTCCGAAGTAGGACTGCCGCGTTGACATGCTGAAGCTTTGCCTGACTCTTGCCGCCGTCTTCGGCACCCAAGTCGCGCTCGCCCAGGAGCGGCCCGCCGCGTTTGTCGATGCCTCGACCGTCGTGCCGGGGCTGATCGTGGAAATGCGCTATGCCGGTTCGCACAACTTCGTCGGCCGGCCGATCGACGGCTATGAGGCGCCGCGCTGCCTGCTCAGCCAAGCCGCCGCCGCGGCGCTTGCCGAAGTGGCGCGCGACCTCGCATCGCGCGGCCTGCACATCAAGGCGTTCGACTGTTACCGCCCGACGCGCGCGGTGATGAATTTCGTGCGCTGGGCGCGCGACCTCAAGGACACCGCCGGCAAGGCGGAGTTTTATCCAAATGTCGACAAACGCACGTTGTTCCGCGACGGCTACATCGCCTCGCATTCCGGCCATTCGCGCGGCTCGACCATCGATATGACATTGGCGAACGACGACGGCCGCGAACTCGATATGGGCACGCCGTTCGACTTCTTCAGCCCGAAATCATCGCCGGCCGATCCGACCGTCACGCCCGAACAGCACGCCAATCGCATGCTGCTTGCCGCGGCGATGCGGCGGCGCGGTTTTCGGCCTTACGACAAGGAATGGTGGCACTTCACGCTGCGTGGCGAGCCGTTTCCCGACACATATTTCGATTTTCCGATCAGGTGAGGCTCATGCGCCCATCTGGGCAATCGGGGTCGAGCGCGAAATCGCGATTTCCTCTTCGTTCATGTCGGTCGGAATGTCGGCGAACAAGGGCGTGCTCAGATAGCGTTCGCCGGTATCCGGCAGCATGCACAGCACGGTCGAACCCTGCGGCGCGGCGGCGCAGACGCGCAGCGCGCCTGCGAAAGTACCGCCGGCGGTGATGCCGACAAAAATGCCCTCCTTCTGCGCCAATTCGCGGCTATAGCGTAGCGCGTCGGCATTGGGAATCTGGATGATCCGCTCGATCACCTTGGTGTCCACCGCGTCCTCGGTCAGTTTCGGAATGAAGTCTGGTGTCCAGCCTTGCATCGGATGCGGCTTGAATGCCGGATGCGCGGCGGCGGCCGAACCGTCCGGGTTGCGCTGTTGATGGACGCCGCTCGAGAGCAACGGCGCCTCCTGCGGCTCGCACACCACGATCTTGGTGTCGGGGCGTTCCTTGGCGAGGACGCGCGCGACGCCCTTCAAAGTGCCGCCGGTGCCGTAACCGGTGACCCAGTAATCCAGCCGCTCGCCGGCAAAATCGGCGACGATTTCGCGCGCGGTGGTGCGCGAGTGCATGTCGGGATTGGCCTCGTTTTCGAACTGGCGGGTCAGGAACCAGCCGTGGCTCTTGGCGAGTTCCGCCGCCTTCATCACCATGCCCATGCCGCGCAACGCGGCCGGGGTGAGCACAACCTTGGCGCCGAGAAAGCGCATCAGCTTGCGGCGCTCGACGCTGAATGTCTCGGCCATGGTGATCACCAGCGGATAACCCTTTTGCGCGCACACCATTGCCAGCCCGATGCCGGTATTGCCGCTGGTCGCCTCGATGACGGTTTGGCCGGGCTTGAGCTGTCCGGTGCGCTCGGCCGCTTCGATCACGCCAAGCGCCAAGCGGTCCTTGACCGAGCCGAGCGGATTGAACGCTTCGATCTTGGCGTATAGGTTGACGCCGGCGGGCGCGAGCCTGTTGATCTTGACGACGGGAGTATTGCCGACGGTTTCCAGGATGTTTTGAAACTTGGCCATTTTTCGCTCCTGCAGATGCGGTCGCTGTGCGGTTCCGAGGCCTTCCGGTATCGTAGGGCGCTCCGGTCGGGCCCGATCGATTTTACAAGCCCAGATAAAACTTCTTGATCAAATCGTTGTTGTTGAGCTCGTCCATCGAGCGGCCCTCGAAGGCGATCTTGCCGTGAACGATGACGTAGCCGCGGTCGGCGATGCGGATGGCCTGGGTGAAATTCTGCTCGGCCATCAGCACGGTGAGCTGGTAGCGCTGCTTCATCTCGTTGATGGCGTCGATGGTGCGGCTGACCAGGATCGGCGCTAGGCCGACCGAAGGTTCGTCGACCAGGAGGATTTTCGGCGCCAGCATCAGCGCGCGGCCGAGCGCCACCATCTGCTGCTCGCCACCCGAGAGGCTGCCGGCAAGCTGGCCGCGGCGCTCGGCGAGGCGGGGAAAGGTCTCATAGCAGACCGCCATGTTGCGCGCGAGCTCGCGGCGCGCTGCGCTCCGGTAGGCGCCGAGCAGCAGGTTCTCCTCGACCGTCAATTTCGGAAACAGCCGGCGTCCCTCCGGCACCAGCGCGATGCCGAGATCGACGATTTCTTCCGTGGTGCGGCCGACCAGATCGTGGTGGATGCCGTCGATCTCGGCGACGATGCTGCCGGCGCTGGGGCGGACCATGCCCATGATGCATTTCATCAGCGTCGACTTGCCGTTGCCGTTGGTGCCGAGCAGCACCACGGTCTCGCCGCCGCCGACCTTGAAGGTGACGTCATTGATCACGCGCACCGCGCCGTAGGCGGCGTGAATGCCGGAAATGGTGAGGCTGCTAGCCAAGGTAGGCCTTCTCCACTTCGGGATTGCGCATCACCTCGTCGGGCAGGCCGTCGGCGATCTTTCGCCCGGACACCAGCACGACGAGGCGGCGCGAAAAGCTCATCACCGCGCGCATAATGTGCTCGATGAGAATGATGGTGACGCCCTTTTCGTTCAGGCGCACGAGCAGCGCCAATATTTCCTCGACCTCCGAATGGGTGAGACCCGCCATCGACTCGTCGGCGATCAAAAGTTTCGGCTCCGCCGCCATGGCGCGCGCCAGTTCGAGCTTGCGCATTTCGACCTGGGTCAGGTCGCGCGGCAAGTGCCGTGCCTTGTTGTCCAGTCCGACCTCGCGCAACAGGTCGGTGCAGCGTGCTTCGATGTCGCTTGCGGAGCTGCCGGCGCCGCGTGAGGCCACCGCGTAGAGCAGCGGAATGCGGATATTGTCGAGGAGGCTCAGACTGACGAACGGCCGCGGCAACTGGAAGCTGCGGGAAAGCCCCATGCGCGTGCGCTGATGCGCGGCGAGGCCGTCGACGGCGCGGCCGTCGAACCGCACCGAGCCTTGCTCGTTCTGCAGCGTGCCGCAGATGCAATTGACCAGCGTGCTCTTGCCCGAGCCGTTCGGGCCGATGAGGCCGAGGCGCTCGCCGGCGGGCACGCCGAGCGAGATGTTCTCCAGCGCGACGAAGCCGCCGAAGCGTTTGCCGAGGTCGTTGACTTCAAGCAGGTTCGTCATGCTGCTGCCGGTCATGCTGCTGTCAGTCATGGCACCGATCCTGGCGCGTCGGTCTCGACGCGGCGGCGGCCGACGAAATCGTCCGGCTTGCGCTGCCAATAGGTGTGAACGATGCCAATGACGCCATTGGGCGCGACGATGACGAAGATGACGAGGATGACGCCGACCAGCAGCAGATTGACCGCAGACGAAATCGTCACCGTCGCGATCTGTTGCAGCGAGCCGAGCAGAATCGTGCCGATCAGCGGACCGACCCAGCTCGTGGTGCCGCCGATCAGCGGCATGGCGATCGAGTTGACGGCGTAATCCAGGCCGAAGGTCGACGACGGTTGCAGATAACCGATGTAATAGGGGAATGGCGCGCCCGCCATGCCCATCAGCGCGCCGGAAATGGTGGTTGCGATCAGCTTTAATTTCAGCGTCGGCACGCCCGAGGCCTCCGCCGCCAATTCGTCGTCGCGGATGGTGGCGAAGCCGTAGCCGAGCCGCGAGTGCTCGATCAGCCGCGCGATCACCAGCGCCGCCACTGCCAAGAGCAGCATGACCAGGAACAGGTATTTGATATAGGAGCCGATCAGCGGCACTTCTTCCGGGCGCAGGATATAGGCGCCGCGGGAGCCGCCGACGAAATCCCAGTTGACGATCAGCGTCTGCAGCACGACTGCGAGCGCCAGCGTGGCGATGGCGAAGAACGCGCCGCGTAGCCGCAACGTCAGATAGCCCATGCCGAAGCCGACGACGCCCGACACCACGCCGCCGACCAGCATCAGCACCGGCATCGGCACGATATGCGGCAGGTCGTTGTCGCCGATCAGCTTGTAGATCGCCACCGTCGAATAGGCGCCGAGCGCGAAGAACGCGGCGGAGCCGAAATTCACATAGCCGCAATAGCCGCCGAGGATATTCCAGGCGGTCGAGAGCACGACATATTGCAGGATCACGTAGCCGGCGAAGAACACGTAGTCGTTGCCGACCGCGACGGCGCCGGCGAAGACCAGCGCAGCGGCGGCGAGGCAGATGACGAGGAACAGCGGGGTGCGCACGGTCACCGTCCCAACAGGCCGGCCGGCCGGACCGCCAGCGTCAGCAACAGGAAGCCGAACGACACGGCGGGCGCCCAGGACGGGCCGTAGAAGGTCGAGGTCAGGCTTTCGACGATACCGATCAGCATCGCCGCGATCACGGCGCCGGGCAGGCTACCCATGCCGCCGAGCACGCAGATCGCAAAAACCCGGCCGATATATTCGCGCCCGACGGAAGGCTCGACCGGCTGGATGATGATGAGGAATGCGCCGGCGAGCGACGCCGTGGCGATCGAAATGCCAAACGCGATGCGCTTGATGCGGATCGGATCGATCGCCATCAGCCGCAGCGCCAGCTGATCTTGCGCCACCGCCATGATGGCGCGGCCGATAAAGGTACGCGTGAGCACGAGCTGCAGCGCGGCGATCAGCAACAGCGACACCACGCACGGCACCAGCATGCGCAGTGGCATGTCGAGCACGCCGACATGCCAGGTCGGCCCGATATAGGGCGCTTCGACGTAGCGGTAATCGACGCCGAAATAGAGCACGAGGGAGACTTCGGTGATGAAAAGCAGGCCGAAGAAGAAGGCGAGCCCGCGCAGCGATTCCTGGCCGCGCTTCTCGAACGACACGTAATAGATCTGATAAATGCCGGCGCCGAGCACGTAGAACGCCGGCGTCGCGATGATTGCGGTGAGAATCGGATCGATGCCCAGCGTCGAGTTGACGATATAGGCGACGTAGGAGCCGAGAATGATGAAGGCGGGGTGCGCGATGTTGACGATGTCGAGAATGCCGAACGACAGCGACACGCCCGACGTGACGGCGGCATAGAAGCCGCCGATCAGGATGCCGGAAACGACGGCATTGATGAGCAGATCGAACGAAAAAATCATTGCGCCGCCACTCCGCCCCACATGAAGGCGCAGGACGTCCCCCCGTTTGGCTATTATCACCTCTCCCGCTTCGCGGGAGAGGGCATTTCGCGTGAGCGTTGTTACGCCGCAGCGCGGACCTTATCGGGCACGGCGAGCGGCTTATTGGCGCTGTTGAGGAACTCGATGGTCATGAAGACCATCTCCTTGTCGCCGAGATTTTCCAGGTCGTGGACCTTGAATTCGCCCGACCCATAGGTCTCGTGGCGGGTCTCGCCGGGCCGGTAGGTGTATTCGACGGTGGTGCCGTCGTGGATGTGCTGGCGGCCGCGGCCGCCGGAGACCGAGGTCCAGAAGTAGTCGAGCACGTGGCGGTGGAAGCCCACTCGCTCGCCCGGCGCCAGCCGGATGATCCAGACCCGGACCTTGTTGTCCTCCGAAAGCAGCGTTGTGCCGACGCAGCCGTTATTGTTTTGCTTCTCGCGCTCGAATTCAGCGGCAATCGCCGGCGGCCAAGCCGAGGTGTCGGCGCGGTCCGTCTTCTTATCCAGCATTGTCAGGGCCATAGCGTTCCTCCGGGGAATGTTGTCACAATATAGAAAACCTTTGCGGCTTGGGAAATAGGATTCAAGGAAAAGCGGGAATCATGGCGAGGCAACGCCGCGCGCTGGTCATCGGCGGCTCGATGAGCGGGCTTTTGGCCGGCATCATGCTCAACCGGCGCGGCTGGGACGTCGATATTTTCGAGCGGGTCGGCAGCGAGCTCTCCGGCCGCGGCGCCGGCATCGTGGCGCAGGCCGAATTGATCGCGCGGCTCAACGCGCTCGGACTCGATACCCGCGATCTCGGCGTGGCGATGACCACGCGGCAAATCCTCGACCGCGACGGCCGTGTGACCGCCACCATCGCCTGCCCGCAGGTGCTGACCGCCTGGGAGCGCGTCTACCGGGTGCTGCGGGATGCGTTCCCGCCGCAGCGTTACCATCGCGGCCTCGGATTGAGCGGATTCCAGCAAAGCGGGCAGAGTGTACGCGCGCAATTGAGCGACGGCCGCACGGTGGACGCCGACGTTCTCCTCGGCGCCGACGGCCTGCGTTCGACGGTGCGGCAGCAATGTCTGCCCGATGTCGCGCCGCTCTATGCCGGCTATGTGGCGTGGCGCGCGCTGTTGCCGGAAAGCGCGATCCCGCCGGAAATCCATCGCGAGCTGTTCGAACTGATGACGTTCTGCCTGCCGCCCGGCGAGCAATGTCTCGGCTATCCGGTCGCCGGACCCGACAACGAGCTGCGCCTCGGTCAGCGCCGTTACAATGTGGTGTGGTACCGGCCTGCGGATGAGGTGAAAGAGCTGCCGTGGCTGCTCACCGACGATAAAGGCGTCACGCATTCGATCTCGATCCCGCCGCCGCTGATCCGCCGCGATCCGATCGCGGCGATGCGCGCGGCCGCCGAACGCTTGCTGGCGCCGCAGTTCCGCGCCATCGTCCGCCTGATCGACGAGCCGATCCTGCAGCCGATCTACGATTTGGAAAGCCCGCGGCTCGCTTTCGGCCGGGTCGCCATTCTCGGCGACGCCGCCTTCGTGGCGCGGCCCCATGTCGCCGCCGGCGTCTCCAAGGCCGCCGACGATGCGGCGGCGCTTGCGCAGGCGCTTGACGGCGACGATGTCGAAGCCGCGCTGCGTCGTTTCGAGGCCGAGCGCTTGCCGCAGGGACGAAAGATCATCGAGCGCGCGCGCCACCTCGGCGCCTATTTGCAGGCGACGCAAACGGCCGAAGAGCGCGCCCGCTCCGCGCGCCACAGCATTCCGGAAGCGGTGCTCGCCGAGACCGCGGTGTTGGATTTTTTGTACGGCTGATGCGCGCGCCTAATGCGCCTCGCCGGAGAAGTTTTGCGCCACGCGGGACTGCGCCACCTTGGCGCGCCGCATCGTCTCCGGCGTATTGCGGCTCCTTCCGACGAAGCGCGGCACGCCGGCCGTGATCACTGCGCCGACGCCCATGATGTCGCCGTTCTTCAAGGCCGACAGCGCGTCGTTCTGCGAGCCGCCGAGGCAGGCATCGACCAGGACGACGTCGGCGTCGCTGCCGGCTGCAATGACTCCACTGTTCAGCCGGTAGACCTTGGCGTTGTTGCCGGTCGCCATCGCCACTGCGATTTCGGGCTCGACATTCGCCAGCGCAGCGAGATGGCTCATGGTGTAGAGCATGCCGAGCGGCATCACGCCGCTGCCGGTCGGCGTGTCGGTGGCGATGAGCAGCCGCTGCTCCTGGCCGGCTTCTCTCAACAACTTCGCGACCAGCAACGTGGTGCGCAGATTGCCTGCGGTGCAGACCTGCATCGCAATGTCGCTCTCATTGACCAAACGCGGGAAGTCAGCGTCGGGCATGGCGATCGGTCCGCCGTTGACGTGATACGACACGTCCGGCTGCATCTTGAGGACATGATCGGCCCAGATCCCGGTCGAGCCCGGGATCGACGAGCCGCCGGTATGCACCATGGTCACCAGGCCGTGGCGTTTCGCCATCGCCACGTAAGGCGCGTAGTCGTAGGGCGTGGCGAAAGCGCCAAAGCCGGCTTTCGCCAGCCACACGCCGTGCCCGGCAAGCTCGGCGAAATCGGCCTCGACTAGGCCCGGCTCCAAGATGACCGAGCCGGCATGAACGCGCATGCCGCCCGGGCGATAATGCTCGAACGATTTTCGTGCCGCGATCGCCAATGCCTTGACGCCGGCGGGATCGCGCGGCCGGCCGGGCACGTGCACCTCGGACGCGCTGATGCAGGTGGTGACGCCGCCGTGGATATAGCTCTCGAGAAAGCCGACAGTCTTCTGTCGCGGCGTGTAATCTCCGAACGTGATGTGGACGTGGGAATCGATCAGGCCGGGCATGGCCATCATGCCGCCGGCATCAATGGCGACCTCGCAATCGGCAGCGTCGCCGCCAGTGCCGACCGAAACGATCTTGGCGTCGTCGAGGACGATGGTGTCGCCGGTCGCGATGGGCGCGGCGATATCGCCGGAGAGAATTTTCGCGATATTGAAGATCGCAACTTTCACGGGCGGCAGATCCTTTGCGGAGAATATGAATAGTCGCTACTGTCAGACAACCTGTCAAACAGCTGCGCACGTCCGAGAACGGCTATGAGCGACATTCGCCGAGTGCTGGTGGTCGGAGGCGGTGTCGGCGGCTTGACGGCGGCCACGGCTTTTGCGCGGCGCGGCGTCGAGGTTTTGCTCATCGAGCGCCGCCCGGCCTTCGATGTGCCGGGCGTGGGCCTAGGCCAACCGGCAAACGCATTGCGCATCTACGATGCGCTCGGCCTTTTGCCGGAAATCCTGGCGTCGGGATTCGCCTACGACCGGATGTCCATTTTTGATCCGAGCCGGGAGCTGATCGTCGAGCACAAATTCCTGCTCGGCGACGCGAGAGTGCCGGCCTTCTGCGCGCTGTCGCGTCTGCGCCTGCACGAAATCGTGCTGGCGGCCGCCGAGCGTGCCGGGGTCGCGGTGCGCACCGGCGTTACAGTCAGCGAAATCCACGACGAAAAAGACTGCGTGGCGGTGGCGTTCTCGGATGGCCGCCGCGACTCCTTCGACCTTTTGGCCGGCTTCGACGGCATACGCTCGGCGACGCGGCAGTATTTGTTCGGAACAGCGTTTGTGCCGCGGCCGTCGGGTTGCGGCGCCTGGCGCGTGCAGGTGCCGCGGCCGCAATACGTGCGCGGCATGGAATTCCTGCAAGGCGTCGGCAGCAAGACCGGCGCCATGCCGCTCAGCGATAATCTCATGTACGTCTTCCACATCCGCCCCGAGACGCCTGACGTCATTTTCAAGCGTGAGGATTTTGCGGATTTGTTCAAAGCGCGTCTGGCGCAATATGGCAGCTACGTCGCCGCAGTCGCGGCTTCGCTCGATGCCAATTCCGACATCGTGTTCAGCCCGATCGAGCCGATATTGGTGCCGTGGCCGTGGTTTCGCGGCCGCGTCGTCATTGGCGGCGATGCCGCGCACACCTCGCCGCCGCATCTGACCCAGGGCGCGGCGATGGCCGCGGAGGACGGCTGGGTACTTGCGCGCGAATTGGTCGCCGGCGACGGCACGATCGAGGCGCGGCTGCTGCGGTATTCGCAGATGCGTTATGCACGCAGCGCCTTCGTATTTGCTTTCTCGTATCAATGGATGCTGGACGAGCAATCAATCCGCACGCCGGCCGATCTGGCCGCAGCGCGGACAGAGCTGGCGACAAACGCGTCGACGCGCATCGCCGCCAGCGATCGCATCCTCAACAGCCCGGTGATTTGATCATTATTGGCGCGTAGCGCCTCACACGTGCTGGCCGCCGTTGATATGGATCTCGGCGCCGTTGACGTAGGACGCCATCTCCGAGCACAGCACGTAGATGATCTTCGCCACTTCGTCGGGCGTGCCGAGACGATGCATCGGAATGTTCTCGACGATTTTTTCCGTACCCGGCGACAGCATCGCGGTGTCGATCTCCCCCGGCGCGATGGCATTGACGCGGATGCCGAGCGGGCCGAAATCGGCCGCCATCTCGCGCGTCAGCGCGGCGAGGGCTGCCTTCGAAGTCGAGTACGCCGTGCCGGCAAAGGGGTGTACGCGCGAGCCGGCAATGGACGTGACATTGACGACGGAGCCTTTGGCGGCCGAGAGCTCGTCGAGCAGGCCGCGCGCCAGCATGATCGGCGCGAAAAAATTCACCTGGAAAATGTGGTGCCAGTCGTCGCGCGAGGTCTCGAGCGAACCGAGCCGCTTGCCGCCGGCCGCCTTGGGCGAGATCGCGGCATTGTTGACCAGCGCATGCAGTTCGCCGTTGAGGCGGCGCTTGGTCTCCTCGATCGCCGCCGCCGTGTTTTCCGGATCGGAAAGATCGACCTGAATGTGGTCCTCGGGACCCGCCTCCCACGGACAATTCTCCGGAAACGGATGCCGCGAGCAGGTGATGACGCGCCAGCCGGCCGCCGAGAAACGCTTCACGGTGGCATGGCCGATGCCACGACTTGCCCCGGTCAGGAGCAGCGTGCGGCGCGGCTGATTGCTCGTCGGCATGGCCACTATCCTACGCTCACGGGTACAGCCGCGTCTTGGTCCACGGCGCGTTTAGATCTGCGCGCGTAAACACAATACGATCGTGCAGGCGGAACGGCCGCTCGTGCCAGAACTCGATCTCGGTCGGCATGACGCGGTAACCCGACCAGAACGGCGGCCGCGGCACGGCGCCGATGGCGAATTTGGCAGTGTTGAGCGCGATCGCTTTTTCGAACGCCATGCGGCTTTCCAGCGCCGACGACTGCTTCGAAGCCCAGGCGCCGATCTGCGCCATGCGCGAGCGGGTGGCGAAATAGGCGTCGGCTTCTTCCTTCGACACCGGTTCGACGGCACCGCGGGCGCGCACCTGACGCTGCAGCGTCTTCCAATAGAACGTCAGCGCCGCTTTCGGCGCGGCGGCCAACTCGTGGCCCTTGCTGCTGTCGACATTGGTGTAGAACACGAAGCCGCGCTCATCGAAGCCCTTCAACAACACCATTCGCGCGTTGGGTTGACCGCTGGCATCGACGGTCGCCAGCGCCATGGCGTCGGGATTGACCGGCTCGGCGCGCTTGGCCTCGGCGAACCAGGCCGCAAACAGCCGCACCGGCTCGTCGGCTTGGGTGAAGTCACCGCCTGTTAACCATGTCGGGTGTTCTATCGGCGCCGTATCGGACATTCCGTGGGGTACCCAGGTGCTCGCGTGGGGCGATCGGCAAGCGAGCCGCCCGGCTCAATATAGTGGAGCCGGGGCGCTGCGCCTATGTTGGCTGTTGCGTTTTGCCGGTGCCGTCGTGCTCTGTGGGCTCGCCACCGGCGGCTGTACCTACCAACTGCATTCGCTGCTCGCCAAGGACGATGCCGACGGCGACCAGACCGGCTCGATCAGCCGGCGGCCGGGCGACGCCGCCAGCCGCACCGCCGATGCCGCGCCGCCCTCGGAGGCCGACTTGGCCTATGCGCGTGCCGCGGCTTCCGACGTGCTGGCGCGCAGCGGCAAGGATGCCAGCGTGCCGTGGCAGAATCCGAATACCGGGGCCGGCGGCAACATCACGCCGCTCGCCACCTCCTATAGCGAAGGCGGCGTGCCGTGCCGCGATTTCCTGGCGAGCTACGCCCACGATGGCTCGGAGGATTGGCTGCAAGGCGCCGCCTGCCGCACCAGCCAGGGCAACTGGGAAGTCAAAAGCCTAAAGCCCCTCAAGCGCTCCTGATAGGGCTATCATGGCCGGCAAGCCGCGCCGATTCGGCGTTGCATTGCGAGACGGCCGCTTTCATCCCACATTAGGCCATCGGTGGGCGGCGGGGCCGGCCCGGAAAACGAGCGGAGTTGCCTGGGGATGCGTGATCCCTATGAGGTCTTGGGGGTCGATCGCAAGGCGAGCGCGACCGACATCAAGAGCGCCTATCGGCGGCTCGCAAAAAAGCTGCATCCCGACGCCAACAAGAACGATCCGAAGGCGGCGACGCGCTTTGCCGAATTGAATGCCGCGCACGAGATCCTCGAAGACGAGGACAAGCGCAAGGCGTTCGATCGCGGCGAGATCGACGCTGAGGGCAAGCCGCGCTTCCAGGGTTTTGGCGGCGGCGGCGGCGCCAACCCGGGTGCCGGTTTCGGCGGCGACGGCAATTTCGAAAGTTTCAACTTTGGTCCGGAGGGTTTCACCCGTACCGCGCGACGCGGGCGCGGCGCTAAAGCCGGTGGCGGCGGCGGCTTCGGCGGCGGCTTCGAGGATATCTTGCGGGATGCTTTTGGCGGCGGCGCCCGCGGCGCCCGCGCCAACTTCGAGCCGGAGGATTTCGGTGTCGGCGCCGACGTTCAAGCCGAAATGTCGGTGTCGCTGACGGATGCGGCCAACGGTTCCACCCAACGGCTGCACTTGCCGAACGGCAAGGACGTTGACGTCAAGATTCCGGTCGGCATCATGAACGGCCAGCACATCCGGCTCAAAGGCCAGGGCATGGCCGGGCAGGCCGGCCCGGGCGATCTGCTCATCACCGTGTCGCTTGCGCCGCATCCGATGTTTACGCTCGATGGCGCCGACGTGCGGCTTGACCTGCCGATCACGCTCTATGAGGCGGCGCTGGGCGCCAAAGTGCGGGTGCCGACGCTCGACAAGCCGGTCGAGATCACGGTGCCGGCGTGGACCTCGAGCGGACGCACGTTCCGCCTCAAGGGCAAAGGCTTCCCGGCCAAAGCGGGCCGCGGCGATCTGCTTGCCACCATCCGCATCGTGCTGCCTGAAAAGCGCGACGCCGAGCTCGACGAGCTGATGAAGAAGTGGCAGCGCGACAAGCCCTACGATCCCCGCAAGGATATGTAGCGTTCGGCTTACCCGCCCTGCGGCGGCGTCCGGGTGTCGATCTGGTCGTAGGCGGCCTGCGCGATGTCATGGAGCTTGTCGCGTTCCGCGGGGCCGCTGAGTACATAAGCGACGTTCTGATCGACCCAGTAATAGGCCGCGTTCTGGTTGCCCGTGGTGTAGCGCAGCGCCATCTCATGGTCGCTGGTGCGTCCGCAATAGAGCGTGAAGCGCTCGCCCGAGGGCCCTTCATACATGAAGAACGCCGTCGCGCCGGTCGGGCCGGGCAACAGCCGGCCGCCGACGAGTTTCAGTCCCATGCGTTCGAGCTCGGGCGCGCGCAGCGGCGAGCCGAGCCGCTTCGAAAGCCACTCCACGAGGTGCGGGCGCTGATCGCCTGGAACTTCGACCGGATGGCGGACTTCGACCACGTAGAGCCGATAGGCTTCGAGCGCGTCGGCGGTGAAGCGGTCGAGGTTGGACGGCGAGGAGGCCTCGGCGCCGCGCGCGAACCAGCCGGCGGCGCCGCCGGCGATGAAGGCGACGAACACGGCGGCGACGGCAGCCGCCATCCAACCGCGGCGGCTGCGGGTCAGCCGCTCGACCTGGAGCCGCTTCGGCGGGACTTCGCTGGTGACACCGCCGTAACGCTTGCGAATGAGCTCGGCCTGGGCCCGCCAGGCGGCAACACGGGCCGCGTCATCGGCGTGCACCGCAAGCCAGGCCTCGACCGCGCCGCGACGGTCGGCTGGCAATTCGCCGTCGACAAAGGCGTGCAGTTCGTCTTCGCTGATCATCTGGTCTCTGTCAGTCATCGTTCGCTCTCTTATTTCACGCGGCGCAGCGCCGGGCGCTCGCCGTCGAGATAGGCCTTGATCTGCATACGGGCGCGGGCGAGCCGCGACATCACTGTTCCGATCGGCACGCCTTGCACCTCGGCAACCTCGCGATAGGTGAGCCCCTCAAGCACGACGAGGAGCAGTGCCGCGCGTTGATCCTCGGCGAGGTCGTCGAGTGCGCGTGCGATATCGCGGCTGCCGATGTCCGAACCGGTCATCGTCGCATCGCTGTCCTTGATCGGGGTCAAGGTCGGACGGCGCGACAACGAACGCAGCCGATTGCGATTGAGATTGGTCAGGATCGTGTAAAGCCATGCCCGCACGTCTCCATCGTGAAACAAATGCTCGGAACGCAACGCCCGCACCAACGTGTCCTGGACGATATCGTCCGCGGTTTCGCCGTCACGGGTGAGCGCCCGCGCGTAGCGCCGCAGCGCCGGAATCGCCGCCTCGACCCGCTGCCGGAATTCACTCAAGGACTGGCTCCGCGCCCAAAGCCGGAAACTTCAATCAAACCAACACCAATGCCCGCACCGTATTCCGCCCGCGCTGATGCGGCCTTGCCGGTCGCGAGCTTGCTGGCGCCCACGGGCCTATGCCATAGGAGGCTGGGTGGGGGAAGCCGCAACTGAGGTCAGGGAATGCCGGACGTCTCGGGCCTCATGCGTGGTAAACGCGGCCTGGTCATGGGGGTCGCCAATCACCGCTCGCTCGGCTGGGGCATCGCCAAGGCGTGCCGGGGCCATGGCGCCGAACTGGCCTTTACCTATCAGGGCGAGGCGCTGAAGAAGCGCGTCGAGCCTCTGGCCCAGGAGGTCGGCGGCATCGTAGTCGGCGATTGCGACGTTACCGAGCCGGCAACCATCGATGCGGCGTTCGCCAAGGTGCAAGCGGCCTGGGGTGGCATCGATTTCCTGGTGCACGCCATCGCGTTCTCCGACAAGGATCAGCTCGACGGCCGCTACGTCGACACCACGGCCGACAATTTCACCAAGACCATGCTGATCAGCTGCTATTCGTTCACCGCGATCGCGCAGCGCGCCGAGAAGATGATGCCGAACGGCGGCGCCATGCTGACGCTGACCTATTACGGCTCGGAGAAGTGGATGCCGCATTACAACGTGATGGGCGTCGCCAAGTCCGCCCTCGAAGCATCCGTGCGCTATCTCGCCGCCGATCTCGGCGTCAAGAACATCCGCGTCAACGCCATATCGTCAGGGCCGATCAAGACGCTCGCCGCCTCCGGCATCGGCGACTTCCGCTATATCTTGAAATGGAACGAGTACAACGCGCCGCTGCGCCGCAGCGTCACCATCGAGGAAGTCGGCGAGGCGGGCGCCTATCTTCTCTCCGATATGTCGCGCGGCGTCACCGGTGAAGTCCACCATGTCGACGCTGGCTATCATGTGGTGGGCATGAAACACCCCGACGCGCCGGATATCGACGTCGGCAAGGAATAAGGCTCGGGCGTCCGGGCCGATCGGTCATGCCGGTCCTTTATTTCATCCGACACGGCGAAACCGACTTCAACGTCGCGCAGCGCTTGCAGGGCCGCTCTCAGACGACGCTGAATGCCCGTGGCCGGACTCAGGCCAGGGAATACGCCGGCATATTGCACGATTTGTTCGAACGCGACCGGCATCAGCCGTCCGAATACGCCTATGTGTCGAGCCCGCTATTGCGCGCCCGGGAAACAATGGAGCTGCTGCGTTCGGAACTCGGCCTCGAGGCGAAGGCCTATGATATCGACGACAGGCTTGCGGAAATCTCCTACGGCGAATGGGAGGGTTTTACGCTTGCCGAAATCCAAGCGCGCGATCCGGGCGTGCTGCAGCGGCGCGAGCAAGACAAGTGGGATTTTGTGCCGCCCGGCGGCGAGTCCTACCGCGAAGTCGCAGACCGCGTCGCCGCATGGTACGCGACGGTGACGCGCGACACTGTCATCGCCGCGCATGGTGGCGTCGCGCGCGCGCTGATGGCGAACTTCCATATTCTGCCGGAAGAGGAAGCGACCCATGCCGACGTTCTGCACGGCGTCGTGTACGTGTTCGACCGCGGCACGTTGGCTCGTTGCAGCTAGATAAATGCAAGCTGCCGAACCTCGATCCCGGCCGCGAATCTCTACCCGCAAAAATGGAAACGGCCGGACTTGGGTCCAGCCGTTCCTCGAAGCACCGTGTCGGCGCCTCGCGAAATCCGAAGATGACGGCGCTGCCCCAATACGAGGCGCGCGCTCACGTCATTTACGATGACTTCGTCTTCTTCTTGGCCTTTTTCTTCTTCGTCGCCATTGTCTGCGTCCTTGGTGTTTGTGTTGATCCGGCGGCAGGTTGAGTTTTAGCTATTCAGCGGCGTCTCGGTCCCCTGGGCCATCGCCCCCCTTGCCACCAACGAAGATGCCACAGGATGAATTTTCCCGCAATGGAAAAATCGCAAAAAACCTTTATTTTTCCGTAGCTTAACGGACGTTCAGGTTGCCATTAACCAGCGTTCAGCGACATGAATGCGAAATGAACGGTCGGCGGCAAGCGGCGCAAGAACTTGCTCACATGATCGGCACGGTTTCGCACCAGCAAAAGATTGGTGCAGGTTTGCTCCTGGCTGCGCATGCCGCGATGCAGAAAAAGGTGCGATGGAGCGCGTCATGCTGTGGGCGCGAACGCATTTGACCCGATGATAGGCGCGGGCTACCAAACCCGCACGCTCAGTTCCAAGCCATTCAGCGTCGATCCGCGTCATTGGCGCACCAAGTCGCACACGATGTCGTTCAATACGTTCGGCCATATGTTCCGGGTCACGACCTTCGGCGAGAGCCACGGGCCGGCGATCGGCTGCGTGGTCGACGGCTGCCCGCCGCGCCTTGCGCTGACCGAGGCCGATATCCAGCCCTATCTCGATAAGCGCCGGCCCGGCCAATCGCGCTTCACCACCCAGCGCCAGGAGCCGGACGCCGTGAAAATCCTGTCCGGCGTGTTCATCGACGAAGCGAGCGGACAACAGGTGACGACCGGAACGCCGATCGCGCTTGTCATCGACAATGTCGATCAGCGCTCGAAGGATTATTCCGACATCAAGGACAAGTACCGGCCCGGTCACGCCGACTACAGTTACGACGTCAAATACGGCCTGCGCGATTATCGCGGCGGCGGCCGGCAATCGGCGCGCGAGACCGCGACGCGGGTGGCGGCCGGCGCCATCGCGCGGAAAATCGTGCCCGGGATGCAGGTGCGCGGCGCGCTGGTGCAGATGGGGCCGCATCGTATCGATCCCGCCAAGTGGGACTGGGCCGAAGTCGAGCGCAATGCGTTCTTCTGTCCCGATGCGGACAAGGCTGCGTTCTTTGCCGATTATCTCGACGGCGTGCGCAAAGCCGGCTCGTCGGTCGGCGCGGTGGTCGAAATCGTCGCCGACGGCGTGCCGGCGGGGCTGGGTGCGCCGATCTACGGCAAGCTCGACGGCGACCTGGCCGCGGCGCTGATGGGCATCAACGCGGTCAAGGGCGTCGAGATCGGCGCAGGCTTCGGCGCGGCTGAGCTCTCAGGCGAAGAAAACGGCGACGAGATGCGCATGGGCAACGACGGCAAGCCGATCTTCCTGTCCAACAATGCCGGCGGCATCCTCGGCGGCATTTCGACCGGGCAGCCGGTGGTGGCGCGCTTTGCCGTCAAGCCGACGTCCTCGATCCTCACCCCGCGCCGTACCGTCGACCGTTACGGCCGCGAGACCGAGATCTCGACTAAGGGCCGCCACGATCCGTGCGTCGGCATCCGCGCTGTGCCCATCGGCGAGGCCATGGTGGCGTGCGTGATCGCGGATCATTATCTACGTCAGCGCGGCCAAGCCGGAGATAGTCCGGCGTGGCCGTTTTCGGCGCCACGCTGATTGCGCCGTCGCAAGGGCTTTAGGGGCGAAATGGACGACGCGCATCAACGGATCCAGGCTGCCGTCGCCGCTTTTGCGCGCGGCGAAATCCTCATCGTGGCCGACGACGATGACCGCGAGAACGAGGGCGACCTGTTCGTCGCGGCGAGCCTGTGCACGCCGGAAAAGATGGCCTTCATCATCCGCAATACGTCGGGCATCGTCTGCGCGCCGCTGGCGCCCGAGGAGGCGCGCCGGCTGCACCTCGACCCGATGGTGGCGCTCAACGATGCGCCGCTCGGCACGGCTTTCACCGTCTCGGTCGACGTCCGCCACGGTCTCTCCACCGGCATATCCGCGGAAGAGCGCACCAATACCGTGCGCGCGCTCGCCAACGGCAATAGCGGCGCTGCGGATTTCGTGCGGCCCGGCCACGTCTTTCCGCTGGTGGCGAAGGAAGGCGGCGTGTTGATGCGCTCCGGCCACACGGAAGCCTGCGTCGACCTGTGCCGGCTTGCCGGCTTGGCACCCGTCGGCGTGCTTTCCGAACTGATGAACGATGACGGCACGGTGATGCGCGGCCCCGAGCTTGCCGCCTTTGCGGAGAAGCACAAACTGCAGCGCATCTCAATCTCGGAATTGATCGCCTACCGCCAGACCCGCGACAAGCTGATTGAGCGCGCCGGCGAGTTTCCGGTGGAATCCGAGATCGGCACGCTGACCGGCTACGCCTTTCTGACGCCGTTCGATGCGGTCTATCACATGGCCTTCGTCCACGGCCGCATCGGCGACGGCAAGAACGTGCTGACGCGGCTGCATCGCGCCAACATCATTTCTGACGTGTTCGGCGGCGCCAAGCCGATCCACCGCACGCTGGCCCGTTTCAAGGCCGAGGGCAGCGGTGTGCTGGTGCTGCTGCGCGACGGCACCGCCGGTGTGCCGGTCGTGTCTATCCCGAAATCCGGCGACACCGCGTCCGAGGAGGCGCGCACCCGGCAGTGGCGCGAGATCGGGCTGGGCGCGCAGATCCTCAAGGATCTCGGCGTCAGTTCCATACGTCTCCTCACCTCGTCGCGCCGCATGACCTATGTCGGCCTGTCCGGCTTCGGCATTGAGATCGCCGGCACTGAGCCGATCGACGCATCATGAGCGCCGCGGCACGGCGGCTACAAGCAATGGAGAGCGAAGTGACAAGCATCGTATCTCGAATTCGCATTGTTCTCTCCGTTGTCGCTCTCGGGCTATCGCTGTCGGCCTGCGGCTACAACACCATCCCGACGCTTGAGGAGCAGGCCAAGGCGCGCTGGGCCGACGTGCAGAACCAATATCAGCGCCGCTCCGACCTCATTCCCAATCTGGTGGCGACGGTGCAGGGCTACGCGGCGCAGGAAAAAAACGTGCTGACCGCAGTGGTCGAAGCGCGCGCCAAAGCGACCCAGATCAAGCTCGACGCTTCCGACCTGACCGATCCCGACAAGCTCAAGGCGTTCCAGGACGCGCAGAACCAGTTGACCGGCGTACTCGGCCGCCTTTTGGCGGTGACGGAAAACTATCCCGACCTGAAATCCAACGCCAACTTCCTGGCGCTGCAGTCCCAGCTCGAAGGCACCGAGAACCGCATTGCGGTGGCGCGGCGCGACTATATCGATGCGGTGCGCGCCTATAATACGGCGCTGCGCACCTTCCCGACCGTGCTGTGGGCAAAGACGGCGTTTGCCGGCAACAAACCGATGGCGGAATTTACCGCGAACGAAGGCGCGCAAACGCCACCGCAGGTGAAGTTCTGATCGCCGGGCTCTGACATGAATGTGCTGCTGCGAGGTATGGTGTTCGTTTGCTGCCTCGTCACGGCGGCCTTCGCGCTGGATTTTCCGCAGCTCACCGGCCGCGTCGTCGATCAGGCGGGCGTCATGTCGGCGGACAGCCGCAGCGCCGTCGAGGCTAAGCTGAAGGACCTCGAAGACAAGTCCGGCATCCAGCTCGTCGTCGCCACGGTGAAATCGCTGCAGGGCAGCGACATCGAGACCTATGCCAACCAGTTGTTCCGCACCTGGAAACTCGGCCAGGCGCAAAAGAACAATGGCGTGCTCCTCCTCGTCGCGCCTGCCGAGCACAAAGTCCGCATCGAGGTCGGCTACGGGCTTGAAGGTACGCTGACCGATGCCTTGTCGTCGGTCATCATTTCGAGCGCCATCGTGCCGCGGTTCAAGGCCAACGATTATTCCGGCGGCATCGAACGCGGCGTCGACGGCATCATCAGCGTGCTCAACGGCGACACCACCGATTGGCAGCCGAAGGTCGAAGTTCGCGAAGATGGCCCGGCCCAGGTCTTTAATGCGCTGTTCCCAATCATGTTTCTCCTGTTCTTCATCCTCGTTTTCAGGCTGATGGTTGGGCCGATGCGCGGCACGCCGTCGGGTCACTACGTCAGACGCAACGGACAGCTGGTCTTTGTGCCTTACACCGGCTCGAGTTGGAGTTCGGGCTCCGATTGGAGCGGCGGCGGCGGATTTTCCAGCGGCGGTGGTTTCTCCGGCGGTGGCGGTTCGTCGGGCGGCGGCGGCGCGTCGGGAGGCTGGTGATGCACCTTACGCCTGAGGATCACGCCGCAGTCTCGGCCGCCATTGCCGAAGCGGAGAAGCGAACTTGCGGACAGATCGTCTGCGTGCTCGCGCACTCTTCTTCCGACTTTGCCTATATTCCGATCCTGTGGGCGAGCGCGCTGGCGCTGGTTTTGCCCTGGCCGCTGATATATTTCACGCACTGGAGCGTGCAAAAGATTTTTCTGGCGCAGCTTGTCGTCTTCATCGTTGCCGGCGTCATTTTCTCATGGACGCCGTTACGCATGATGTTCGTTCCACGTCCGCTGCAGCGGGCGCAGGCGCACCGGGCGGCGCTCGAGCAATTCGTCGTGCGCTGGATCGCCAATACCAAGAATCGCTGCGGCGTGCTTATCTTCGTGTCGCTGGCGGAGCATTACGCGCGCATCATCGCCGACGACGGCATCGCGCAGAAAGTGCACAATGCCGAGTGGCAGGCCGCCATCGACGCGCTGACCGTGCATATGCGCGACGGCCGCATCGCCGCGGGCTTCATCGCCGCCATCGAGCGCTGCGGCGCCGTGCTCGCGGCGCACGCGCCGCCGGACGGCTCGCCGAATGCGCTGCCGGACCGCCTTTACGTCATGTAGCGCGTGCTGCCGCAACGCTCAGGGCAAATGAATCGCGCCGGCGATCAGAAGCCAGCAAACTGGCTGCGATAGACTTCCTTGCAGTGATCGAGCCGCGCATTCAACCGCTTGGCTTCGTCGGGCAAGCCGGCCCGCTCGGCCGCGCCGATCGCCATCGCGAAGTAGTCCTTGAGATCGCTGTAGCAGGCCGCCGGCGAGCGGGCATCGTACATGTCGTTGTAGGCGGTCTCGGCCAGTGCCTCGTATTTGGCGATCTCCTTTCGGTTGTCCTCGTCGGAAGCCGCCATCACAGCGTCTCGGCGAAGAAGTCGCGCATCAGCATGTAGGATTTGCGGCAGAGCTTTTCGTCGTAGCGCGTCGGGCCGGCGTGGACGGTCGGGTCGCAGAACGAATGCACGGCGCCGCCGAACATCATCACCTGCCAATCGATCTTGGCATTGGTCATTTCTTCCTCGAACGCGTCCATCATCGGCTTCGGCGTCACCGGATCGGCCGAGCCGTGGATCGCCAGCACGCGGCCCTTGATGTTGCAGGGCGTGCCGGCCACCACCGGATTGGGATTGGTGACGTGGAACACGACGACCGCCTTGAAATCGGCGCCGGCGCGGGCCTGTTCGAGGACATAGCCACCGCCGGCGCAATAGCCGATCGCGACCTTCTTTCCATTATCGATGAGGCCGAGCTTGTTGGCTTCGTTGAGCAGCGCGTCGTAGGCGGCGCCGCCGCAGGCGATGGTGAAGAGGAGATTTTTGTGCACGGCGAGCATGCCGGCCCGCAGATCGTCCACGGTCTTGGGCTTTTGGCCGTAGCCCGAGCCGAACATGTCGGCCATCAGCACCACATAGTCCTTGCCGGCGACGGTGCGGGCCTGCCCGATCGTGTCGGCACAGACGCCTTTCCAGTCCGGCTGCATGAAGATCAGCGGGCGTTTTGCCTTGACGCCGTCATCGCAGACGATCACGCCCTCGAACTGCCTGCCGTCGACCTGATACGGCACCTTCTTCTCGGCCATCGTTCGCTCTCCCGGTTCTCGCTGCGGCAATAGTAACAAAATCAGCGGCCGGGAACACGGTGGCCGCGCCGCTGCCGTGTCGTGAGCGTTGCCGTGCGCAGCGGCGGACGCTGAAATCTCGCGCGACACCTTGTCTATCCAATCGCCGCGGACCTGGGCTAAGCTCGCGGTCAAAGGGAAGCCGGGGGAAGGGGACAGGGGCCGTGGATGCGCGGTTTTGGCTGATACAGGCCTTCAACGGCATTTCCTACGGCGCGTTGTTGTTCCTGGTGGGGAGCGGGCTGTCGCTGATTTTCGGCGTCATGCGCATCGTCAACCTGTCGCATGGCTCGTATTTCCTGCTCGGCGGCTATGTGGCCTTGTCGGTGATCTGGACCACCGGCTCCTGGCTGTTGGCGATCCCGGTTGCCGCCCTCACCGTCGCGCTGATCGGGCTGGTGATGGAGCGGGTGTTCTTAAGGCCGCTGGGTTTCGATCCATTGCGGCAGGTGCTGCTGACGGTCGGCTTCGCCTTTTTGTTCCAGCAGGCCGCGCTTGATATCTGGACCGGCAACCCGTTCGACATCAATCCGCCGGCAGCACTCACGCAAACCGTCGTGGTCGGCGGCCTTCATCTGCCGCTCTACCGCATCTTCATGATCGCCGTCGCGCTGTTCATCGGGCTCACGCTGTGGCTGGTCATGGAGAAGACCCGGCTCGGCGCCACCATCCGCGCCACCGTTGACGATGCGCAAATGGCGCGCGGCGTCGGCATCGACACGTCTTACATCTCGATGCTGATTTTCGCGCTCGGCGCCTTCCTGGCAGCGCTCGGCGGCGTCATCGGCGGCGCCTTTCTCGGCGTCTATCCCGGCCTCGATTTCGAGATGCTGCCGATCGCGTTCGCGGTGGTGATCATCGGCGGCATGGGCAGCCTGGGCGGCGCCGCGATCGGCGCGCTTTTGGTCGGGCTCGCCGACAATTTCGGCAAAGCGCTGTTTCCCGAAATCTCCTACTTCACGCTTTATGCGCCGATGGCCTTGATCCTGGCGGTGAAGCCGACCGGGCTGTTCGGACGGGAGTGAGCATGTCGCGTCCGCGTAGCAATGTCCTGATCGTCATCGCGGTGCTGGCGGCGCTCGCCGTGATCGTTCCCGACACCAATTCATTCATCATTCTGCTAGCGACCCGCGCGCTCGCCTTCTCCATCCTGGTGATGAGCCTCGACCTCCTGCTCGGCTTCACCGGGCTGGCCTCGCTCGGCCAAGCCGCTTACCTCGGCGTCGGCGCTTATCTCACCGCGATCCTGGCCGCGCGCTATCACATCGGACTTGGCTACGATTTCCTGCTGGTGGTTGCGCTCGGCATGCTTGGCAGCGCCGCGCTCGCCGCCGTATTCGGACTGCTCGCGATCCGCGCCTCCGGCGTCTATTTTTTGATGATCACGCTGGCGCTCGGCCAATGCGTGTGGGGTCTTGCCTATCGCTGGAATTCGCTCACCGGCGGCGACAACGGTATCAACCTGGAGCACCGCCCCAAATTTGGCATCGATCTCGCCAACGAGGTGACGTTCTTCTACGTGGTGTTCGGCTTCTTCGCGGTTTCGCTCCTGGTCCTGTACACCGTCGTGCGCTCGCCGTTCGGCCGCAGCCTGGTCGGCATTCGCGAGCGCGAGCCGCGCATGAAAATCCTCGGCTACAATACCTGGCTGCACAAATATCTGGCCTTCATCATCGCCGGCGCTTTCGGCGGGCTCTCCGGCGTGCTCTGGGCGCACACCGCCGGTATCGTCAGCCCCGAGAACGTGGTGCTGACCACGTCGGTCGATGCGCTGTTGATGGCGGTGCTGGGCGGCGCCGGCACCTTGGTCGGCGGCATCATCGGCGCCAGCGTCGTGCTGTTCATCCGCGAATATCTCAGTACGCTGGTGCACTGGTGGCAATACGTGCTCGGCGGCGTCTATGTGGCGGTCATCCTTTACCTGCCTGGCGGCTTGATGAGCATACCGGAGCGCATTCGCCAATGGCGCACGGCACAGGTGAAGCCGGCGGCAGCGCCGCAGTGAGAGTGGAGTGATCCAACCTAAGGGAGTGAAACCATGACGAGCAAGTTGGGAAGGCGCGCCGGCGTGATGCTGATCGGTGCCGGTCTCGCGTTTGCGGCGGGACTTGTGCCCGCGGCCGCTCAAGAAGAATTGCGCATCGGCCTGATCGCGCCGGTGACCGGCCCGTTCGCCCAGGTCGGCACCGACATGACCAATGGCTTCAAAATGTATCTCGACGAGGTCAACAGCAACTTCGCCGGCGCCAAGGTCAATCTCATCATCGAGGACAGCCAGGCCAAGCCAGATACCGCGGTGACCAAGGCCAGGAAATTGATCCTCGAAGATCACGTGCAACTCCTCGTCGGCGGCGTGCTGGCGCCGGAGGGCTATGCGCTTGCGCCGGTGTCGACTGCCGAGAAGACCGTCTATATCGCCTCGGTGCCGGCGGCCGACGATCTCACCCAGCGCCAGCTCGGCAATTATCCGTATTTCATCCGCACCAGCTGGACCTCGTCGCAGCCCAATCACCCGTTTGGCCAATGGGCTTGCGACCAGGGCTACAAGAAAATCGTCATCATCGCCGCCGACTATGCATTCGGCTACGAGTCGGCCGGCGGCTTCCAAAAGGCCTTCGAGGATTGCGGCGGCAAGATCATCCAGAAAATCTGGCCGCCAATCGGCACCAAGGATTTCGGGCCCTATATCCCGACCATCAAGGCCGATGCCGACGCGGTGTATTCGCTGATGGTCGGGCCGATGGCGCTGCAATTCCCCAAGCAACTGCGCCAGTCCGGCTATACCAAGCCGATCGTCGGCGGCACCGTGAGCTACGACGAGGCCGCGCTGCCGTTCATGGGCGACGAGGCGATCGGCGACGTCTCGGCCTTGCAATACAGCGCTGGCCTGCAGACGCCCAAGAACGAGGCCTTCGTCAAGGCGTATCGCGCCAAATACGGCAAGGTGCCGTCGTATTTCTCCGAGAGCAACTACACCACGGCGATGATGATCGACATGGTGATGAAAGAGACCAAGGGCGCCTGGCCCGGGCCGGAAGCTTTCATCGCGAAAATGCTGGCGCTCAAGGTCGACGCGCCGCGCGGGCCGGTCAGCTTCGACGACACGCGCAATCCGATCCAGAACATCTACATCAAGAAAGTCGAGAAGACGAAGATGTTCGGCTACGACAAGGACGAGCTGTGGAACGTGGTGATCAAGACCTATCCGAACGTCAGCCAGTTCTGGACCTACGGCAAGGGTGCGTTCCTCAAGCAGCCGGTCTATAGCCGCGACTTCCCGCCCTGCAAGTATTGCGAATGAGCGCTATCGACGCCGCGCCGGTGCTCGAGCTGAAGGACCTGTCTAAGGCCTTCGGCGGCTTGCGCGCCGTGCGCGGGGTGTCGCTGAAAATCATGCCCGGCGACCGCAAGGCGATCATCGGCCCGAACGGCGCCGGCAAGACTACGCTGTTCAATCTCATCACCGGCATTCTGCCGGCGTCGTCGGGCCGGGTGCTGCTGTTCGGCCAGGACGTGACGCGCTGGCCGAGTCATCGGCGCACCGCGCTCGGCATGGCGCGCACGTTCCAGGTGACAAGTCTGTTTCCGAAGCTGTCGGTGCTCGACAACGTGCTGCTGGCGATCAAGGGCCGGCGCGCCTCGAAATACGTGATGTGGCGGTTCCTGTCGTCCTATCGCGACGTTTATGACAAGGCGCACGAATTGTTGCAGCGCGCCGCCTTCCTCGACCGCAAGGACACCGAGGTGCGCTACCTCTCTCACGGCGAGCAGCGTCAGCTGGAGATCGTGCTCGGGCTCGCCAGCGATCCGGATATTCTGTTGCTCGACGAGCCGGCCGCCGGCCTGTCATCGGGCGAGTCGGCGGAGATGACAAGGTTCCTGCAGGGTCTCGATCGCAAAATGGCGATCCTGTTGATCGAGCACGACATGGACATCGTGTTCGACGTTGCCGACGAAATCTCGGTCCTGCATTTCGGCGAGGTGCTGGAAAGCGGCTCGGCCGCGCGCATCCGCTCCAGCGCCAAGGTGCAGGAAATCTACCTGGGGGCCGGCTGAGCCGCGGTGATTTGAGAAATGTCGATCCTCGACGTCCAGGACATCCATACCTATTACGGTGACGCCTATGTGTTGCAGGGCCTGTCGCTTAAGCTCGAGCAAGGCCAAATTCTCGGCCTGCTCGGCAGGAACGGCGTCGGCAAGACCACCATCGTCAATTCCATCGTCGGCTTCACCCCGCCGCGCCGCGGCAAGATTTATTTCAAGGGCTCCGACATCACCGGCAATTCGTCGTTCGCCATCGTGCGCAGCGGCGTCGGGCTGGTGCCGCAGGGCCGCCGGGTGTTTCCGACGCTCAGCGTCGAGGACAATTTGTTGGTCGCCGAGCACAGCCCCGAACGCCATGGCTGGACGCTGCCACGGGTCTACGCGCTGTTCCCGCGGCTGCGCGAACGAAGGCACCAGCGCGCCAAGACGCTGTCCGGCGGCGAGCAGCAGATGCTGGCCATCGGCCGCGGGCTGATGACCAATCCCGATTGCCTGATCATGGACGAGCCGTCGGAAGGGCTGGCACCGATCATCATTCAGGGCCTGTGGGAGGCGATCGCCAAGCTCAAGCAGGAGGGGCTGTCCATCCTGCTGGTCGAGCAGAACGCCGCGCTGGCGCTCAAGCTGGTCGATTTCGTGCATGTGATTTCCAAGGGCAGGGTAGTCTATTCCGGGCTGCCGAATGAGCTGTGGGAAGATCACGACGTCAAATCGCGATTCCTCGGGATTTGAAAAGGCGAGACCCCGTGAACAGAGTCGGGGGATGTCGTTTCAAGCCGTTGCCGCGGGAGCGGCTGAAGGCGAAAGCTCTTCCAGCGTCTTGCCCGCGGTCTCCACGGAGAACAGCGCGCAGGTGATGCCGCCGACAACGGCGAAAACGGCGAACATGCCGTAGACGCCGCCGACGCCATAGGCCGGCAGAATCATGCCGACAAGGTAAGGACTGATCACGGACGATAGCCGCTGCGACACGCTGGTGGCGCCGTTGCCGATGGC
>Ga0181518_10000041_pt1 | contig 138697 bp, 121 predicted proteins | sample PEATcosm2014_Bin_28_FD_119751 | JGI IMG/M metagenome (GOLD analysis project Ga0181518, IMG submission 119751) | Peatland microbial communities from MTU Mesocosm Facility, Houghton, MI, USA - PEATcosm2014_Bin01_60_metaG | ecosystem: Environmental > Terrestrial > Soil > Wetlands > Peat | place...
AAACAACGCGTGCCGTTTCAGGAGCAGCTGCCCCTGAAACGGCAAAACAAAACCTTCCTGAGAAGGAAAAAGTGTCGGAGATGTGCCCGGTCTAAAATGTCAGCTAAGTGCCCGGCCGTTCACCCCTTCCAGTGAACAGTGATCAGAATCAGCCCGCACGTGTGGTTCTTGTTCATGCTTCTATTGTGCGCCAGGGGAGGGTAATAATCTGCAAGGACTGGCAGATTTTGTGGGCCTGCTGTGGAGTAGTTGGCTATTACGCGGCCTAATGCCGACATGCATATTTCCATAAACATGCTGCATAAATGCATAAATGTGCTATATTCTTATTATGCGGACCACCATCGACATTCCGGACGAGACGTATAAGAACATCAAGCGGATGGCGGTTGAAGAGAACACTACGGTCAGGCAGATCGTGCTGGATGCACTCGAAACAGCAGCCCAGAAGCGGATAGCGCAGTCCCCTCCCCGGCGCATGAAATTGCCGATTCTTCGGTCCACCCGTCCGGGAACGCTGGACCTCGACAACGAGAAGATCTATGACCTCATCGGTTTTCCCTGATATCAACGTTTGGATTGCGTTGGTATTAGACCAGCACCGGCATCACGAGGAAGCGGTGCGATGGTACAACGCACTCGACCCATTTACTATCTTCGCGTTTTGCCGCCACACACAACTGGGACTCTTCCGGTTACTGAGTACAGACACGGTGATGGGCCAGAACACGCTGAGCCTGCGCGATTGCTGGCAGGTCTATGACGACTGGATCGACACGGGTCAGGCTGTTTTGCTTCCGGAACCTTCCATGATCGAATCCGAACTCCGCAGACGCACGTCGCAAGCGATGGTTGCCCCAAAGTTGTGGGCCGATGCATATCTGGCGGCATTCGCCGTGGCGGCGGAGTTGACGCTGGTTACGTTTGACCGGGTGCTGGCGGGGAAGGTGAAAGGGGCGGTGCTGCTGGGGTAGGTCATTTCCTTACGTCGATTGATCCACAGGATGGGTTACTCTCAGGCTGAAACCCAAGTTAATATTGCGACTATTGCGGCACGGCTAAAGTTGTGCCCTTTTAAGACTGCGACTTATCCGCAGGCTCCCCAATATCTCTAAAGGGAAATGTCCTAATCCGCATCTGAGATCGAGCCAAGAAGGATGACTGCTATGATGTTCGTGTTATGTTGGCAGATAATACGAACGAAAGCTGGAACTGTCCTAAAGAGCTGGACCGACCCCTGCCCCGCCCGGTTCGACTGACCGGCATCGGAATCTACTATTGTGTGATGGGGTTGGCGTGCATCATCGCTGGGGTGGTATTAACCGCCCAACTTTGTATCCCTGAGTTACACCGGCAGGCCGAGAATGATGAACTAACACGCCGTTTGACGGCCGAGGGACGTGAAACCGAAGCCACGGTAACGCGACTATGGTCGGCCCTGGGGCGTGACCGCGTCAACTACGACTACACCGTAGACGGCCGGGGCTACCACAGTGGCTCCTACATTGCATCGCAGCATTGGCAACAACTTCAAGTAGGCTCGCCCCTGGCCATTCGCTATCTGCCTTCCGATCCCACCAAGACATGTCCGGAGGCAGATCCGCCGAATTCCGGAAACAATTGGTCCATTGTTTTGCCGATGACTTGTCTTCCCCTGGGATTCATGTCACTTTTCGCCTTCGTGCACCTTTCTGCCGTGTGGCCCCAGTTCCGCCTTCTGGCGCGGGGAAAACCGGCTCGTGGTGTTGTGACCCGCTGCAAAGAAGGAAGCCGACGCCGCATGAGCGGGTACTTCTTGTATTACGAGTTTCCACTGCCGTATGGCGGCCTGTGCCGGGGCAAGGATTTCTCCAGCCAGCCAGCGGCGGAAGGCTCGAGCGTCACTGTTCTCTACGATCCCAATAAACCGCTCCGCAATGGCCTTTATCCTACGGAGAATCCGATGAGGACGGTGCGTTTGGCTGCTATCTAAACTGCCATTTGAGTAACAGGAACAGCTTCAGTTTTGTTTTGCCGGTTCTTGTAACTTGCAGTTATGAACTCGCGGAAGAGCGGGTGCGGCAAACCTTACGCTGGTGACGTTTGATCGGGTGCTGGCGGGGAAGGTGAAGGGGGCGGTGCTGCTGGGGTGAATTGCCAAGGATGGACAGCCTCGCATGGCTTGGCCCTCCTTCGCCACTCTCCCATCGTGAAAGTGAGTGGCTTGATAGCTTGAAAATCGTTCATTCTTGCAGATGGAATCAGACTGTAATGATCTGGGTGAACAGCCAGGAGGTAAGTGCGTCCTGAACCGCGTCGAAATGAATACTGGAACACCTTGCAACCGTCTAGAGAATCCTTCAATTTAGCTTCGATTTGCTGCATATGAAGCAGGTTTCCACCTTCTACACGGCTCCAGTGATGGTAAACCAGTAATGACTTCTGCTTCCCCCAAAATTCCAATAGTTCGTCGAGATAGATATGCTTTGGGGACTTCCGCAATTCCGCTTTTGTCGGTATGATCCCGTTGTCCGGATCAAAGAACACGAGATTAGAATTTCGCAAGTATATGAGCGCAGATTCACATTTTGTAGTCCTATCATCACCATCCCTGAAATGCTCACCAAAGAATGCCGGCTCAGTGCAAAGGGCATTGATGAGAAGCTTTTCTAAACTCTCAATCCTACGTTGTACTTTCGGTGTGGCAGCAAGTAGAGCGATCCCTTGCAGAACTTGTTCACTGGTACAACAAGCCAAACAGTCCCGCCGATCATCCGGCTTGAGCTTCCTCGGAAAAAGCGGATTATTGGCCTGATGTCTTATTCCATACCACGGATAATCCCGGTGTTTGCCATCCGTGCCGTCATCGTTCTCGGTTAGCACCCAATTGATGCCGATCTTAAAGCCACGTCCGGCAAGGTATTTGAGCAAAAGCACCTTGCTGAAGTCGCCAATGTCGCCAACATATTGAGCTTTCATATGTGTGCATCCCTCTTACGCAATAGCCTCGGAAGTCACCGACTCGGAAGCCAACCGCACCTGCCGGTTTTTGTAACTGGCAGTTATGAACTCGCGGAAGAGCGGATGCGGCTCCAGTGGTTTGGATTTGAACTCCGGGTGGAACTGGCAACCGAGGAAGTACGGATGGCTGGGAATTTCGACGATCTCGACATAGGTTGAATCGGGAGTTGCGCCGCTGATGCGCAGGCCGGCTCCGGTGAGCAGGGCTTCGTATTCGCGATTGAACTCGTAGCGATGGCGGTGGCGCTCGCTGATCTGGGTTACGCCATAAGCGCGCGCGGCGAGCGAACCCTCTTTCAGGACGCAGTCCCAGGCGCCCAGCCGCATGGTCCCGCCCATCTCCTCAACGCCAGTCAACTCGCGTAGCTTGTAAATGATGCGGTACGGTGTGGCGAGGTCGAACTCGGTGGAATTGGCGCCCGTGAGACCGCATACGTTGCGGGCATATTCGACGCAGGCGGTCTGCATGCCGAGACAGATGCCGAAGTAAGGCACCTGCTTCTCGCGGGCGTAGCGGATGGCGTTCAACATGCCCTCGATGCCGCGCTTGCCGAAGCCGCCGGGAACCAGAATGCCGTCAAATCCCTCTAACCGCGACTCATAACTGCGGTCATCGGGAGATTTCGACTCCAGGTCCTCGCCCTTTACCCATGTAATTTCGAGTTTAAGATTCTGCGAGACGGCTCCGTGAGTCAACGCCTCCTTGAGCGACTTATAACTGTCTACATAGACCGCCTTATTGTTGTCCTCATACTCCATATACTTGCCAACAATTGCGATGTGGACTTCATCCCGCGGGTGGTAACAGCGGTCGACCAGTTCCTTCCACCTGGTCAGGTCGGCTTCGGGCGCGTCCTTGTGCAGGTATTTGAGGATGAGCGCGTCCAGGCCTTCCCGGGCATAGCAGAGCGGCACCTCGTAGATGGAGGGTACATCGATAGCTGAGATGACGGCGCGCTCCTCGACGTTGCAGAAGGCGGCGATCTTCTTCTTCATCTCGGGCTTCAGGACGTGTTCCGAGCGGCAGATCAAGATATCCGCCTGAATGCCGATGGAGAGCAGCTCCTTGACGGAGTGCTGCGTCGGCTTGGTCTTCAACTCCTGGGCAGCGGCGATCCAGGGCACCAGGGTGAGATGTACAAAGACCGTATTCTCGCGGCCCAGCTCCTGGCGCATCTGGCGGATGGACTCAAGAAAGGGCAGCGACTCAATGTCGCCCACCGTGCCGCCGATTTCGACGATGGTGACGTCGGCGCCATTGGAGCTGACCTTGCGCATGGCGTTTTTAATTTCGTTGGTCACGTGGGGAATCACCTGAACCGTAGAGCCGAGGTAATCGCCGCGCCGCTCCTTCATAATGATCTGCTCGTAGATGCGCCCCGTGGTGTGGTTGTTGTCGCGGGAGAGCGGAGCGTGGGTAAAACGCTCGTAGTGGCCCAGGTCGAGATCGGTTTCAGCACCGTCGTCGGTGACGAAGACCTCGCCGTGCTGGAAGGGCGACATGGTACCGGGATCGACGTTGAGGTAGGGGTCGAACTTCATCATGTTGACGCGCAGGCCGCGGCTTTCAAGCAAGCAGCCAATGGAGGCCGCAGACAATCCCTTGCCTAAACTGGACACAACTCCGCCCGTCACAAAGACGTACTTTGCCGACATGGATGCAACCTCATTTTTTGACTGTTGGGATGGACCGTACAGGGTGGACACTATCGAGTATGACAGAGACGGGCTGCGAAGGAAAGAGAAAAAACAATAGGCGGCGTATCGCGACGGGCGATGGCCAAGAGCTTGTCTGGATTCAAGGGTTTAGGAGGAGGCATACTGAAAAGGCAATAGCCGCCAAAGCCTCCGTCCGGCCTGCCCTTGCCTGATTGAGGCTCGCATCCTACGATGCAGGATAGAAGGAAACGAAAAATGACGACAGCGGCTACGCAGCGACGCAAACTGGGGTCGACCGGCCCCGAGGTCTTTCCTATCGCTTTGGGTTGCATGGGCATGAGCGGAATGTACGGCGCGACGGACGACGCGGAGAGCCTGGCGACCATCCACGCTGCCGTCGACGCGGGCGTCAACCTGCTGGATACAGGCGACTTCTACGGCATGGGCCACAATGAGATGCTGCTCGGCCGGGCGTTGCGTTTTCTGCGCGAGAAGGTCGTACTTTCAGTGAAGTTTGGCGCGCAGAGGGCTCCTAACGGCGCATGGCTGGGTTTTGACGCGCGGCCTACGGCGGTAAAGTCTGCACTGGCCTACTCGCTGAAGCGGCTGGGCGTGGATTCTATCGACATCTACCGGCCGTCGCGGCTGGACCACACAGTGCCAATTGAGGAGACCATCGGGGCCATCGCGGAGATGGTCAAAGCCGGTTATGTGCGCCACATCGGCCTCTCCGAGATCGGCCCGGAGACCATCCGGCGAGCGGCGGCGGTGCATCCCATTGTGGACCTGCAGATTGAGTACGCGCTGGTCAGCCGCATGCCGGAGGCGAAGATTTTTCCCGTGCTCAAAGAGCTGGGCATTGGCGCTACGACCTATGGCGCTTTGTCACGGGGACTGCTTTCGGGATCGCAGCCGGCCCCGTCCGGAGACTTGCGCGCCCACCTGCCGCGCTTTACCGGCGCAAATCTGGAGAAAAACCGGCAACTCGTCGATAAGCTCAAGGAGATCGCCGCCGGCAAGGGGATTACACCTGTGCAGTTGGCGATTGCCTGGGTGATGGCCAAGGGAAGCTTCATTGTTCCGGTGGTGGGAGCGCGCACGCGGGCGCAACTGGCCGAGAGCCTGGGCGCGCTGGATGTGAAGCTCACTACCGAGGAGATCGCGGCCTTGGAAGCCGCGGTTCCCACGGGAGCCGTGGCGGGAACCCGCTACGATGCCGCCCAGATGCGGGTGCTGGACAGCGAGAAGTAAGGGGGACCGTTGCGCGATTCGATACTGGTCACGGGCGGGGCTGGTTTTATCGGCTCGAACTTTATTTTGAACTGGGCAAAAGAGACACGCTCGCCGGTCATCAACTTCGATCTGCTAACCTATGCCGGGAATCCCGCTAACTTATCCTCCCTCGCGAACGATGGCCGCTACCTGCTGGCAATCGGCGACATCTGCAATGCAGAGCGCGTGACCGCGCTGTTGCGGGCGCATCAGCCCAGAGCCATTGTTCACTTTGCGGCGGAAAGCCACGTAGACCGCTCCATCGCTTCGCCGGAGCCGTTCATTCGCACCAACGTGCTGGGAACCTTCGTCCTGCTGGAACAGGCATTGCTCTATTGGTCGAAACTTGCGGAGGCGGACAAGACAGCGTTCCGGTTTCTGCATGTGTCCACTGACGAGGTGTACGGCTCGCTTGCGCCGGACGATCCACCCTTCACTGAAACAGCCGCTTACGCGCCCAACAGCCCCTATGCCGCGTCAAAGGCCGCTGCCGACCACCTGGCGCGGGCCTATCATCGCACGTGGGGACTGCCGGTTATCACCACCAACTGCTCCAACAACTATGGCCCTTTTCAGTTTCCTGAAAAGCTGATTCCACTGATGACCCTGAATGCGCTGGAGGGTAAGCAGCTGCCTGTTTATGGCGACGGCTGCCAGGTGCGCGATTGGCTTTATGTGGAAGATCACTGCGCAGCCATTCGCACGGTGCTGGAAAATGGCCGCGTGGGCGAAATCTATCACATCGGCGGCAACAGCGAACGACGGAATCTCGATGTGGTCAATGCGATTTGCGAAATGGTGGACGAGATGCATCCCGATGCCGGCCTTGCTCCGCGCAGAAAACTCATCACATTCGTCGAGGACCGTCCAGGCCATGACAGGCGCTACGCCATGGACGCATCGAAGATCGCGCATGAGCTGGAATGGCGACCTGCCGAAGCCTTTGAAAGCGGGCTGCGCAAGACGGTGCGCTGGTACCTGGAGCATCCGGAGTGGGTGGAGGGCGTGCGCAGCGGCGCTTATCTTGACTGGATCAAGCAAAACTATTCAGAGCGGATTGCCACCTGAGCCGAAATCCGAAACGCAACAGGATTGATGGGGGATAAAAGCAACCGGGACGCCGGTTTCGATAACGGCGTCCCAGTTGCTGCTTGTTGCGTGCAGGAGCGAGCCGACAGGTTTGCTGTACCTCTTAGAGGTGACGAACGGCATTACATTGATCCGCGGCTCGCCGGGGGGACAATCCCGTTCATGCGCAGATACACCACCAACTGGCCGTAGTGGTCCATGACGTGCGCGATTCCAAAGGACGCCATTCCTGCGCGCGTACCGTGCTCGGTCTGCACAAAGGCGTTCTCTGGGGTGATAGCGTCAACATAGGCGTGGGCCTTGGCAAAGGAATCTTTCAGCGCCTTCACGATATCGGCCTTGGTGGAGAGCTTCTCAATCGAATCCGTCATTGCCTTTGCCTGGGCGTCTGTGTAATCCGAGCCGCCGAAGAAGTAGTAGTTGGACTCAGCCACGTGCTTGATCTGCTGGGCGAAGGTGCGGACGCCTTTGAACTCGCCCAGGCTGGCTGGGGGCGCAAAGTTGAATTTGTCTTCCGGCATGGCCTCGGCGGCCGAGACGAACTGCTGCTCCATGATGCTGAGCACTTTTCCGTAGACCTGAGCTGGCGGAATGGGCGTGCCCACGGCAGGCTTGGCCGGCGCAGCTGCCTGGGCAAGAACGAGTGAAGGTGTTGCGAACAGCAGGCAACAACCGAGGATGCAGCCTGTAATGCGGGGAAGCTTGAACATAAAAATCTCCTCCTGCGGACTGAGCCGCGTGTAGAAAATTTACCAGATCGGGGCCGGTTCTTGACAGCCGAGGCCTGTTAATCATCCATTGAGCGCCATCTGCCATGCGTTAAATCCATGTTCCAGTACAATCTAAGAAGGAGATGTGTCGATGAAGCGCGTTTATATGGACGCCAATGCCACCACCCCTCTGCTGCCGGAGGTGATGGAGGCCATGCGCCCATATTGGATGGAGCGCTTTGGCAATGCCTCCTCGATTCATCTCGACGGCCAGCAGGCGCATGCCGCCGTGGATCACTCTCGCTCGACGTTGGCAGAGTTTTTCAATTGCCACGATGCCGAGGTGGTCTTCAACTCCGGCGGCACCGAGGGAGACAACACCGCCATCTTCGGGTTGCTGCACCCCGGCGACCACTTTATCACCACTTCAATTGAGCACTCCGCAATTCTGGAGGCAGCCAAGCGAGTAACGCAGCACGGCGTGGAGACGACTTTTGTGGCGCCCCAAGCGAGCGGACTCATTGAGCCGACGGACATATTGCGCGCCATCCGGCCACAGACGCGGCTGATCAGCGTGATGCTGGCCAATAACGAGACCGGAGTACTGCAACCGGTGGAGGAGATCGGCAAGATCGCCGCCGATACCGGCGTCTTCTTCCACATCGATGCGGTGCAGGGCGCGGGAAAAGTCAAATTCGATGTGCGCCGCTTTGGCTGCCATCTCTGCTCCATCAGCGCGCACAAGATGCACGGCCCCAAGGGCATAGGCGCAATGTTCGTGCGCCGCGGAACTCCGATTGAGCCGCTGCTGGTGGGCGGCAGCCACGAGCGCCGCCAGCGCGCCGGAACTGAGAACGTCCCCGGCATCGTGGGTCTCGCCAAGGCTGCCGAGCTGGCCATGCACTCGCTGGAAGATGGGACGCCCGAAGGTGGAGTTATCGCCCGGCTGGCCCGTCTGCGCGACAGGCTGGAAGCCGGCGTTTTGCAAATCTCCGGCACTGGCGTTAACGGAGATTTGGAAGGCGGCAAGCCGGTTCCCCGAGTGGCCAACACGACCAACATATGGTTCGATCACGTGGAGGGCGAGGCGCTGGTAATCGCCATGGACCTGAAGGGCGTGGCCGTCTCCGGCGGCTCTGCCTGCCACTCCGGCGCCACCGAGCCCAGCCACGTGCTGATGGCTATGGGCCTGGACAAAACCCGCGCCCGCGCCAGCCTGCGCTTTAGTTTGCTCAAGACTGCTACCGAGGCCGATGTGGACTATGTGCTGAAGGTGGTTCCCAAAGCCGTTGAACATTTGCGGGCGATTTCTCCAGTGGCTGCGGGAACGGCGGGGTAAGTATCCTCCCCGCAATGTAGATACTCTTGGACTGTCTCTGGCGCACAAAGCGTATTAACCTTTGCTCAGTGTGACAGCATCGTGTTGAAAAGGTACGAAACTGGGATTATTGTCGTAATCAACACCTAAGGATGTGCCATGAAAACGTTGAAGATCACATTGATCGCGACTTTGATTGGAACTGCGGTTGGGCTGGGGGCATGGATCTTAGGCCTGGGGAATATGTTATGGCCTGCTCATCCACAAATTGCTTGCTTCCTGCTGACCCTCGCCACGACCATCGTGGTTCAGATCGGCTGGTCTCGATTTGACTGAAACGAACACCCGCAATTCGTAATAGGTTCCAATTGGCTTCCCCATGACTGAACGCACAACCATTGCCGTAGCCATGTCCGGAGGGGTGGACTCCTCGACGGTAGCGGCGATGCTCGCCCATGCGGGTGAAGGTTCAGCTAATAACGTCGTCGGGCTGACGCTACAGTTGTGGGATCAGAGGCGGCTGGCCGGGCGGCACGGCATTCCCGATACGCCCAAGGCAGGCCGCTGCTGTTCTCTGGATGATGTCTACGACGCGCGGCGCGTGGCCGAGCACCTGAAGATTCCCTATTATGTCGTCAACCAGCAGCAACGATTTGAAGACGATGTTGTCCGGCCCTTTGTCGCCGAGTACCTTCGCGGGCGCACGCCGATTCCCTGCTCGCTGTGCAACAACCATCTGAAGTTTGATCAGCTTTTGAAGACCGCGCAGAGCATAGGCGCAAGCCGCATCGCGACCGGGCATTATGCCGTGAATGAGTTCGACCCGCGACGCAACCGCTGGATTTTGAAGCGGGCCGTTGATATGGCGAAGGACCAGACTTATTTTCTCTTCGGCCTGACACAGGAGCAGCTCGCTCACACGCTCTTTCCGCTGGGGCGGATGACCAAGACAGAGGTGCGTGAATTGGCGCGGCAGCACGGCCTGGCGCTGGCCGAGAAGCCCGACTCGCAGGAGATCTGCTTTATCCCCGGCGGTGACTACAAGCAGTTTTTGACGGCGTATCTCGAAGAGCAGGGCGAGCGGCTGCCGGAAACGGCGGGAGAGCTGGTTGCTTTGAGCGGTGAGGTGCTGGGCCGTCACGAAGGCATCTTCAACTTCACCGTGGGCCAGCGCAAGGGGCTGGGCGTCAGTTCGCCCACGCCGCTTTATGTTCTGAATATCGACCCGGCCACGCATCGCGTAACTTTGGGCGCGGATGAGGAACTGGCTACCCGCACACTGCGCGCCCGCGATCTGAACTGGATTTCCATTGCGGAGCTGATAGCGCCGATGCGCGTGAAGATCAAGATTCGCCACCGGCATGAGCCTGCCTGGGCGACGCTGGAGCCAGCTGGAGTCGATGAGGTCGTTGCCACCTTCGACGAGCCGCAGCGCGCCGTCACACCGGGCCAGTCGGCGGTCTTTTATGAAGGTGATGAGGTAGTGGGCGGGGGATGGATTGCGTAACGCAGAGCTAGAGTACGTTGCACAAATAGCTGGCACGTCTTAAGCAATTCATCCGGGATTAAACATGCTGCGGAATAACTCTGAATTTCAAGCGAAATTAAATAAAAACATCCCTCAGGGGCTAAAGCCCGTCACTTCTTATCAAGCATTTGCGGCACGACTGAAGTCGTGCCCTGACGCTTCTTGCTTCCCCGTTTGCATTTTTCCGCAAGCTGTGAAGTCATGCCCTGATACAAAACAGGATTATGAAACACTCTCGCAGTCGCTGCTTGAAGAGATGCCGAACGGCTAAAGTCAGGCGGATGACTAGCGAGGCTGCGCTCTGCGCCCGCTTAGCGATTCGATAATCGCCTTGGCCGCCGCTAAGATGCCTGATATCTGCCGCACCGGCTTGGTGACTACATCGGAGACATAGTTCCCGGCGCGGTCAGCGGTGTCAAGGACGCCGGTGACCATGCTATCCACGCGACTGCTTTGTTTCTTCACCTTTTCAATTATCTCCGTTACCGAGGACTGCATTTGCGTAGTTTGCGCACGCAGCCCCTTCGCAATCTCCGCAATATCCCCGACTGTCTCCTCAACCTTGGGAGATACTCGGCTCAGGAACCCCTGCGCGTTGGCGACAAAGTCCTGCGCGCTGATAAGGGTATCCCGCGAGCTGGCAATGATTTCCCGCGCGTCGAAGATAACGGGGATAAGCGAGGTACGCAGGCTCGTGATCTCTTGCCGGATGGAGCGGGTCGCCTTGCTCATGGTGATGGCGAATGCCATCAGTATGAAGGTCTGCAACAACACCGCCAGCCCGATTACAACGGCTAAGGCGAGCAGGATGGTTTGATTGTCCAGTTTTGAAATTAGCATTGAAGTAGTCTCGCTCAGTGAATCTACGGCCTTTGGTTCTGTTCTATTGTGCGCTTCCTAAACCTGACGGAAGCGTAACCTCCGGAGCCTGCGCTTGAGCCGCCGTTTGTGACGCGCAGGGCTCCGGTCAAATGAAATGATACCTCCCAGGCACAATCGAGCCGGCCCGGAAGATGTCTCCAGCTGAAACGCCGCCTCAGCTTTGCTTGGGCTCGCCGGGAACGGGGGGATTCTTGTAGGCTTGGCGTCCGGCTTCAACGGCCGCGGTCACCCGGCCGGTTTGTTCGGTAACCACGTTCTTGCCGCGCTCCACAAACTCTTCCCACTGCGCCCGTCCGCGATCCACGACCTCACGGCCGCGATCCACGTATTCGCCTAACTGCTCCTTGCCCTGCTCCACCAGGTTGCCCATTTGCTCGGCAACTTGACGGGTGCGGGCACGCAGGTACTCGGTTCCCTCCCGGGCTCCAGCAATCAGGTCTTCCCGGGTCTCGCGGCCGCTCTTGGGGGCATATAGAATCCCGACCAGCGCACCGACGCCCAATCCGGCTAAAAACCACGCCAGACCGTTAACTTTGCTATCCTCTGCCATGATGAAAACTCTCCTTTCGCTCAGCTTGAAGATGGCCTGAGCGTATCAAATTCCCCGGTACGGGGTAAACTGCAGCCTGGCTGCCGTACTTCCTTGAACATCGGCGCTCACTCCCTAGTATAAGGAGTGAAAACGCGGAGTGTAATACAAAGGTAACGTTTCGCCTGGACAGACATGCGGTCAAAAAGGAACAGCTTTCATGGCCGCATAAGGAAAAATGCGTGCAGTCCCGTCTAACCTGGGCCTGCACGCAGGGGGAAAACTTGCGTGAATTGGGGCTGATACGGCCGAAGCCATCAGGCTTATTCCTTGTAAACAGCCGCACCGGCAATCGCGGCAACGACAATTTCGACAAGGCCACAGGCGGTTGTGTAAGACGTGAGGCGACGCCCAAAAAGGCCTGTCACCCACATGAAGCTGAGGTTGGGAATCAGCACACCTACAACCCAGACTGCCAGGCCGGCAAAGACCGCGGTCTTTACTCCAGCGCCAAAACGAGGCCGAATAGCGGCATAGATCCAGATCAACGCGATGCCGCAGACGAGCCCAAGCAGGTTGAACAATATAATCTGGTTTGTCGAGACCTCGCTATGGCCGAGTCTGTGCATCTGCTCAGTCCAGATAGGCGCCAGCAATAGGCCATCTACAAGAAAGCCCAGGATATCTGCAACGACTCCGGCGATGATCCCGCCGAGAATTACACGGCCCAAGTTGATTTTTCCCATACAACCTCCTTGTGATTTGTTGATGTGAAAATCAATGAAAACAGTTGCTTTCAGGCAACTACCGAGGAATTGTGAAAGTATACGCACCCTATGCATGGCGGGCAAGCTATTTTTCGCATGCGTGGGCCTTGGGGGGATGCTGATGAGATGGGGCGCTAGACATGTTACACAAACCAGAGCGCAAAATCAGGCCTTGTTTATTGATAAATAACGAGTTATTGGCAGAGGGTGCAGGAGTTGGATTAAAGAGCTTCGCTGGAAACAAACAAGTTCTTGAATTTAAGGCCCGCTGGAAACGGAGGTAAGCTGCCGAAGATTACGCATATGAATAACCGGGTGCAGTTCTGATGGTCAGGGTGCGATCATCGAGCCATGATCATTGGTGCACGGATTGATAAGCGCACCGTAGACATAGACAGTAAACATTGAAGGAGGATCGATGTCAGGCAACGCAATTCCGGTTATCCATTCCAAGAACGAGGGAATGTCCACTCCCGAGCCGGGTCTTCGCCGCCAAGTGATGTCTTATAGCCCGTCCATGATGCTGGTGCGCCATACTATGACCAAAGGCTGGGTTGGCGAGCGGCACAGCCACCCGCACGAACAGATACTCTATATCGTGCGCGGCCGCATCCGCTTTGAGCATCCCGGCGAAGTCTTCGATATGGGTCGGGGTGACAGCTTTCTGCTTCCCGGCAATGTGGAGCACCAGGCCTCCGCGCTGGAGGACTCCGAGGTGCTGGATATCTTCACGCCGATGCGTGAGGATTACGCGAAGTAACAACAGAAATCCGCTCAGAAGAGAACTAACAGATCATCTTCGAGGTAAACATGGATAAGGCCGTTGTGGTTTCTGTGAATTGCAGCCCGCAGCACGGGTTCAGCAAGAGCCCGCAAACCGAGATTCGGCTAGTTGAAGGGATTGGCGTGGAAGGGGACGCCCACGCAGGCCGGACTGTACAACATCTTTACAATAAGGCACGACATCCTGACCGCCCCAATCTTTGCCAGGTTCACCTGATTCATGCTGAGCTGTTTGAAGTTTTGGCTGAGAAGGGTTTCAGCATCGGACATGGTGAACTTGGCGAGAACATTACGACTCGCGGCATTGATTTGCTACATTTGCCTGAAGGAACTGTCCTAACCATCGGTGAGGCAATCATCCGTATCACCGGCTTGCGAAGCCCTTGTCACCAGATTGACCGCTTTCGGCCTGGCTTGATGAACCATCTCATCGAGGACGCGCGCAATCGCCGCTTTCTCAGCGGCGTAATGGGCACAGTGGAGTCTGGCGGTACGGTGCGGCCGGGAGACGCCATTTCCATTACTCTGCCACAGGGCGAACCTCGCCCACTCTCGCCTGTCTGAAATATGAACCGGGCAGTAGACGGATTGAATCGCTTCGTTGAAAATACTTTGTTGATTTTAATAGCCGCTCAGAATCGGCTAGCCTGGCGAGAGAGCTGGAGATGCATCTGCCGGCTTTGCGGCCCGCAGACAGAAGGTGATTCCGCCGGCCAGGATGAGCGACAAAGAGAGGACAAGATATCCGCCGCGCGCATTGCCGGTCAGCGCCTGCAGAAAACCAACCAGCCATGTGCCGGCGAACGCGCCCAGCGCCCCACAGCTATTGATAAGGGCCATCACTTCACCGGCCACATTCCTGGGCAGCATCTCCGGCACAATAGCAAAGAATGGGCCATAGGGCGCGTACATCGTTCCACCAGCAACGATCAGGGCTATGTACGCCAGCCAAAAGTGATTCTCGGCGGTCACAGAGGAGCAGAACAACGCAACTCCTGAGATTAAAAGGAGCGGCCATATGAAGAGCTTGCGATTGAGCGAGCGGTCGGAGAAATATGCGACCGCCAACATCAGAATCACTCCCAGCAAGAACGGCACGGCACTCAGCAGGCCTACTGTCTCAATTCCGCGAGTCGATCCGGAGTGGATCATCTCGGGAATCCACAACACAAATCCGTAGACCCCGAAGCTCCAGAAGAAATACTGGAAGCACAAGAGAATTACGCCCGGAACGCGGAGCGCGGAAGAGAGGCTGCCGTGCTGCGGAAGCACGGTTTGCTCGAGCTCCAGCGTCGCGGCCAACTGCTCGCTGCTTTGCTTGCTCAGCCAAGTTACTTCGCGTGGCCGGTCACGCGCCACCAGCACCCAGACAAACGCCCACAGAATCGAAGGTATTCCCTCGATAATGAACGTCATCTGCCAACCGACCGCCTTGATCAGAAACCCGGTAACGGCGGCCATCCAGGTGAGTGTAACCGGATTGCCTAGCATGAGAACCGCATTGGCTCGCGACCGTTCTGACCGCGTAAACCAGTTGGTCATCAGGATCAGCATGGAAGGAAAGATCAGGCTCTCCGCCACTCCCAACAGCAGACGGTCAATGACGAGCAGCCAGTAATCCCTGATGACGCCGGTAAGCGCAGAAAAGGCGCCCCAGCTGATGAGCGCGAAGAAGACAAGCCTGGTGGCGCTCTTGCGCGTTGCGTAGGTTGCGGCGGGAACCTGGAAGAGAAAATAACCGAAAAAGAAGACCGATGCCAGAAATGCAGCTCGCGATTCGGTGATGTTGAGTGATGCGGCGAGCCCGGCCGCCGCGCCAAAGCCGAAATTCGAGCGGCCGAGATAGGCAAGGCTATAGGTGACGAAGACCGCCGGCATGAGGTATAACCAGCGGCGGCTCAAATCACGCCTCTGCTTCACCGCATCCTGGACCTGTTCATCGGGCACACAAGCGTTATAACATCTCTGAGAGCAGACGCTCCAGTTGAAACGCCTATCTAAATTGCGCATAAGGTGATCTTTCCGTGCCGGGAGGAAAATGGATGACCAAACCTGACAAGATTCGGAGGCTCGAAAAGATCGCATGCGACCTCAGAGCTGACGTTGTGAGGATGATCGGAGTCGGCAAAGTGGGACACCTGGGCGGTTCGTGCTCGCTCGCCGAGATTGTGGCGGCCCTTTACTTCGAGAAGATGCACTTCGATCCCAAGGCGCTGGGTGATCCATGCCGAGACCGCTTTCTCCTTAGCAAGGGGCATTGTGTTCTCATCCAATACGCTGCCCTGGTAGAGCTGGGCGTTATTCCCAGGGATGAGATGGGGAAGGTGAAGACCCTTGCGGGCAATCTGCAAGGCCATCCCGACATGATGACCCCCGGAATGGAGGCGGTCACAGGCTCTTTAGGACAGGGACTTTCCATCAGCGTGGGCATGGCGCTTGCCCTGCGGCTCGCCAAAAGCCCTTCCCGGGTGTACGTCATCATGGGAGATGGCGAGCTTGCCGAAGGCCAGCTCTGGGAAGCGGCCATGGCCGCCGCACGCTACGGGTTGGATTCCCTTACCGGCATCGTGGATCGCAACCGGATACAGGCCACGGGGCCTACAAAAGAGATATTCGACATCCCCGGCATCCCGGAGAAATGGCGGGCCTTCGGATGGAACGTGCTGAACGTGAACGGTCACGACGTGGGCGCGATCCTCGATGCCCTGGATGAGGCGGCCGCAAATAAAGGGGCTCCCACCGTGATTGTGGCGGATACGATCAAAGGTAAAGGGGTCTCATTTGCCGAAAATCTCGTGGCCTTCCACAACGTGGCCTTGACCCAGGAACAATACGACAAGGCGCTACTGGAAGTAGAAGAAGCCGGGAGGAGGCTGCAATGACGCCGCCGAATCAGAGAAGCGCGTATGGGGCCAGCCTTGTCCGGCTGGGGAAAAAGGACGGGCGCGTCGTGGCTCTGGAGGCGGACCTGGGGAAATCCACCCAGTCTGCCATGTTCCAGGCGGAGTTTCCCGACCGGTACTTCCAAATGGGAATCGCAGAACAGAACATGGCATCCACCGCGGCGGGATTCGCCCTTGCCGGAATGATCCCTTTCATGCATTCTTTTGCCGTCTTTGCCGCCGGGAGGGACTACGATCAGCTTCGCAACTCCATCTGCGTTCCGAAACTTCCCGTTCGCATCTGCGGGTCCAGCGCCGGGCTTTCCGACTTCGGTGATGGAAAGACCCACCAGGGCATAGAGGACGCCGCCCTCATGCGTGCCCTTCCGAACATGACCGTGCTCTGCCCCGCGGATTCCATCGAGGTGGAGAAGATGATGGACTGCCTCCTGGATTGGAAGGGGCCGGTGTACATCAGGATCAACAGGAATGATCTGCCCTTTGTGTATCCGCCCGATGAGCCTTACTTTATCGGCAAGGTGACCATGCTGCGGGAGGGGAGCCACGCGGCGATCTTCGCCTCAGGGGTTATGGTCTCCAAGGCTCTGGAGGCTGCGGCGGCCCTGGAGTCGGAGGGGATCTCGGCGAGGGTGCTCGACGTCGGCACTCTCAAGCCCTTGGACCGCGACGCGGTGATCCGCTATGCAAGCGGAGTGGAAGCCATCGTGACGGCGGAGGAGCATACCGTGATTGGCGGGCTTGGTTCCGCCGTGGTGGAGGCGCTACGGGGAGTCGCTCACGCGCCCGTGGAGTTTGTGGGCGTCCCTGACTGCTTCGGCATATCGGCGGCGCGTTATGACGATCTGCTCAAGCACTTCGGGCTCACCTCGGAGGCCGTTTCGCAGGCCGTAAGAACGCTTTTAAGAGGGAGGAAGAAATGAACATCGGCTTCATCGGACTGGGCATCATGGGCAAGCCCATGGCGAAAAACCTCCTCAAGGCGGGCCACAAGCTCGTCGTATACGACATTGTCGATGCGCCGGTTAAGGAGTTGGTTCAAGCCGGCGCGAAGGCAGGTGAGTCTCCCAAGGACGTGGCCTCACAAAACGAAATCATCATCACCATGCTGCCCAACTCTCCTCACGTGAAGCAGGCGGTGTTGGGAATGAACGGCGTGATCGAAGGGGCGAAGCCGGGAAGCGTGCTCGTCGACATGAGCTCCATAGCGCCCCTTGTGAGCCGCGAGGTGGCCGCTGCGCTCGCCAGCAAGGGAATCGAGATGCTCGACGCCCCGGTTTCAGGCGGTGAGCCTAAGGCCATCGACGGGACGCTGGCCATCATGGTGGGCGGCAAGGAAGCCATATTCGAGAAGTTGAAGGACGTGTTGCTGAAGATGGGAGCGAGCGCAGTTCTCTGCGGTGAGATCGGCGCGGGCAACGTAACCAAGCTCGCCAACCAGATCATCGTCGCGCTGAACATCGCCGCCATGTCGGAGGCCTTCGTACTCGCGACCAAATCCGGAGTGGATCCCGAGCGGGTCTTCGACGCCATCAAGGGAGGCCTGGCGGGAAGCACAGTCCTGAACGCCAAGGCGCCCATGGTCCTTGTAGGAAATTACAAGCCCGGATTCAGGATCGAACTGCACATCAAAGACCTGCAGAACGCGCTCGATACAGCGCACGAAACCGGCGTTCCGATTCCGCTCACCAGCCAGGTGATGGAGATGATGCAGGCCCTCAAGGTTGACGGAAAACAGACTGAAGACCATGGAGGCCTCATTCAGTTTTATGAGAGGCTCGCCGGGGTTAAGGTTCGCAAGGGAGGTGTGAAGTGAGCGCGATGCGTCTTGCGGGCAAGACCGCCCTGATTACGGGCGCCGCGGGAGGGATCGGCGCGGAGATCGCCCGAAGGTTTCGGGAGGAAGGCGCCTCGGTGTTTGTGTGCGACGTGAACCGCGCGGAGGGGGAAAAGACTGCCGCGTCGATGAGCGCGGTCTTTCTGCCGCTTGACGTCACGTCGGAGGAAAGCTGGAAGGCCGCGCTTTCCACCGTGCTCCAGCGGACCGGACGCCTTGACATTCTCGTCAACAATGCAGGCATCAACATCAGGAAGAACATCGAGGAAATGGCTGTGGAAGACTTCGACACCATGTTCGCGGTGAACGTCAAGGGACCGTTCCTCGGCATCAAGCACTCCCTGCCGATCATGAGAGCTGCGGGCGGGGGCGTCATCCTTAATATGTCCTCGATATGCGGGCTGGTCGGCCACAGGTACACCAACGAGACCTATACGGCGGCCAAGGGCGCCCTGACCCTGCTCACGAAATCGGTGGCCGTAAGATACGCGAAGGATAATATCCGCTGCAACTCCATCCACCCCAGCACGGTGGAAACCCCCTTAGTGCAAGCCATGCTCAAGGATCCCGAGCGCCGTGCAGAAAGACTCGGCGAAGTGCCTCTGGGCAGGCTCGCCAGCGCAACCGATGTCGCGAATGCGTTGGTCTACCTCGCGAGCGACGAGGCCTCGTTCATCAAGGGGGCTGCGATTCCTGTCGATGGAGGCCTTACGGCGGGGTAGGCGGCCTCACTCCTAGACGTGTGCAGATTTCGCGCCGATCACTCTGTGTACTTTTAAAGAACTAATCCAGCTTTACTCCCAGACAGCCAAGCCAAATCAGTTACCCATCTGGTTGATTTGACAGCAGATCGGTATTGGGCGAGAAACAGGGCTCCATGCATCGACGGTTTGCAATTTTCCCTGGCTGGTCGAACGGTGTTTACCTGCCTCATTCAAATAAGTCTGTCAGTTTAATTTGGCTCAAACACAATATATCTGCAGCCTGTTCGCTGCTGCTCCAGCTTGTACCGGTGTATTTCCGCACGGCCACACGCTCCGGGCAGAACCAGTTTTACGCAACCCATTGTCCAGAGGTATGATATGTTTGGATTCGTAAAATAATGTCCTAGGAGAGACTCGATGTCGAACGAACGAGACAGTTTTGTTGCGGCCAAATTGGCGAAAATGACCCTGGAGGAAAAATGCGGCCAGGTTCTCACCTTCACCTGGCGCGGGGCTTACCTGACGCCTTCGGGGACTGAACAGATCACCAAGCTGCACGCCGGCGGCCTTTGTCTGGAACCGTATGCACTGGAGACATGCAAGAACAAATATTGGGGACGTTCGCAGGTCGACCCCAACTTTAAAAAGCCGAAGGATTGGTTCGACATCGCGCATACCTACTTCGACGATCGCAGCTTCGGCGTAAGCGTGACCCCGGAAGAGCTCACCGGCAAGCTCAACAAGCTGCAGGAAATCGCCATGAAACGGCCTTCAGGAATCCCCCTGCACATCACCATCGACATGGAAGGCGATTTCAAAAACGATTACACCTCCGGTCATGTCCTGCAGTTCCCGCCGCCCATGGGAATGACCGCCATCGGCGACCTCGATCTGGCCTATAAGGTGGCCAATACGCTGGGCAAACAGATGGCCCTCATCGGCGTCACCCAGTTTTATCACCCGGTCTGCGACGTCAACATCAATCCGTTGAACCCGGAGATCGGTGTGCGCTCCTTCGGCGATGATCCCAAGGTTTGCGCGAAGTTTGTCGAAGCCACGGTGCGCGGCTATCAGGATGCGGGCATTGTCGCCACGGTCAAGCACTTCGCCGGCCGCGGTGATTCGGGGACCGACGCGCACGACGTGCTGGACACCTGCCGCGGGGATCTGAAGCGGATGCGCGAGGTCGAGCTGGTCACCTTCCAAGCGGGCATCGATGCGGGCTCCAAGGCCCTGATGACGGCGCATACCATATTCCCGGCCTTCGACAGAGAATTCCCCGCCACGCTGTCCTCGAAGATCCTTGTCGATCTTCTGAGAAAAGAGATGGGATTCAAGGGAGTGGTGGTTTCGGACGCCATCGGCATGGCCGCCGTACTGAGAAAATGGCCGCTCCCCCTGGCGTGCGCCCTGGCGATCAAGGCCGGCGTGGACACCATCCTGCTCAAGGCGGACGACGAATCCCGCTCGCAGTGTTTCTTCGGAATCAAGGGAGCCGTGGAACGCGGCGAGCTTCCCATTGAGCGGCTCAACGACGCATGCCGGCGCTTGCTGTGCATGAAGTACGACCAGGGCCTGTTTGAGAAAGCCGGTAAGATGGATCCGGCCAAGACCGCAGCCCACGTCCATAGCAAGGAAGTCCAGGACTTCTCCCGGGAAGTGGCGCACAAAGCCCTGCTGGTGGTGCGCGACGACAAGAAGCTGTTGCCGGTGAGCAAGGACAAGAAGATCCTGGTCATCGAACAGGTTATTCCTTATTCATTCCTGGGCAAGGATCTTTATAGCCACCCGCACATGTTCTGCGAGCAGATGGCCAAGCATTCCACCAACCTTATCCTGGATGACACGGCCTTCTACGCCGGCGACGAGGAAGTGGAGGAGGCGCTGCAACTGGCGAAGCAAGCGGATTTGGTGGTCATGACAAACTACTACGCACGCATTGAAAAGCGCGGCAACAACCGGCACCTGGTGCAGGCCTTGAAAAAAGCGGGACATAAGGTCATCGTGGTGACCAACTTCCCATATCGCAAGGGCGTAACCACGGAAGCCGATGCCGTAATCTGCAATTTCTCAGGCTCGCCCGATTCGATCCGCGCGGCAGCTGATCTGGTCTTCGGCGCGATCAAGACTTATCCGACGACGAAGATGCCGATCGACCTGAGCGCCGAGAAGAACCTGCCCGACGAGAAGCCTGCGGCTCCGCCGAAGACGACCGCAAAGAAGAAGGGGAAAGATTCAAATCCATGGGCAGGAAAGTGCTAGGGGAAAGCGCCCTTAGCACACCGAATTCAATCCATCATTCCGGGCGCCGGCGACTAACCTGAAATACGTGGCTGGCGATCGGAAGAGCAATTAGACGCAAGAGCATATCAGATCCCGCACCAGCGGGCGAGACACAAACTACTCATGAGGGAAAGTAAGATGCCGAAATCAACTGCGTTCGACGTGCGCGATGTTTATACCATCCCCGGACCCAAGGTTACCGCCATCTATGAACACAACAAAATGGCGGTCCACTTCCAGGGAATGTCCAAGACCCTGCAATTTCCGCAAACGGTAGCCCTGCAAGGAGCGCCCACGTGCTCGATTGGGATTTCGCCCTACGGGCTGTACAACCGCCTGAACGACGCGGGCCGGCTCATCATGCTCAACCAGACGGCGGTCCAGTTCGCCTCCGCGCCCTTCATCCGCATCGGCGATAAATTCGCTATGCTGACCCAGAAGCAGCCGGGAGTTCCCGAACTGCCCGACGACATTCCGGCGGTCAAGAACTACTACCACCCCGCGGTCCCGGAAAAGAACGTCGCCCTCACCATCGCCACGCCGTCGCTGGAGATTGCGTACAAGCTGGGGAAGGTGAAAGTAACCCGGAGACTGATTTCTCCGTTGCTCACCGGTGGAGATCAGGTGTTGATGCCGCTCGGGGTCGAAGAGTTCGAGGTGGAAAACAGTGGAAATGAGGCTGAGGAGATCACGCTGGTTGTGCCCCGGCCGTCTCTCGTCAACCTCCAGGAGAAGGAGCTCAAACCGACTGACCAGGACAGCGTCTACATCGGCATCGCCGCAGTAGACGGCCAAAAGCATGAGGAGTTCGAGTCGGCGGGCGTGCGGGGCGTGATCATGGGCAGCAAGGCAACCGCCAACCGCATGGTGCTGGCGGTTCCCGAATTGCCTGATGTTACAGTGGACATCCAGCCTTACTTCTGCCTGAACAAGTACACGGGCGATCTGCTGCTCAACGAGGACGGGAGCTTCTTCGAAAAACGGCAACCGCTCCTGCGCAGCGACTACGGAGCGGCTATCAGCCTTACCTTCACCCTGGAAGCGAAGGCTACCATGACGATTCCGGTGGCCGTGGCGCTGGATTTCCCGGAACAGGTCTACATCGACGGCACCAAATTCCCGCGCAAATATATCAAGAGCTTCACGAACGCAGAGACGCGGGCAGTCGACCTGGCGAAGCTCGCCCTGGAGAGCTATCCGCAGTGGTGGGAGCGGACCGTAACGATTCAAAAACGAATTTTTGACAGGATTCAGTCCAGCCCCGCCTACAAAGGCGACCGGGCCGGCGCCTTGCGCCTGACCCGGCTGATTCTGAATGAACTCCATTTTCCCCTCTCCAACGCCATTGTGTGGGTCGAGGACGCGAAGGGAAAAGAGCGAGCACGCTTCCTGGAGTGTTTCGATTACGCCTATATCGACCCATCGGACGTGGATTGGTATTCGATGGTGCTTTTGATGCTCTTCCCGCGCGTGGAAAAAGACCTCTGCCAGGGTTTCATCGATTCGATTCTGGCCGAGGATTCCACCCTGCGCTTTTACCACAATCACGCTTCGAACGTTGAAGCGCGGCTGCATTTCAAGGAGCACCCGGAACAATATGAGGGCATGAGGCTGACGCAAGTCCGCGACGAGTTCAAGACCAAGGGCAGCGTGGCGCACGACCTGGGCGCCATGCCCAAGGGCCATCCCCTGCGCAACGTGAGCGATTACGCCTGGTACAACAACAATTACTGGGTGGACCTGTTCCCCAAACTCATGATGCGGGTGCTGCGCAACGTGAAATTCACCGGGGACATGGATTTCCTGAAAAAGAACTGGGAGACGCTCAAGTTTGGGCTCGATGCGGCGCTGAAACTCGATTTCGACGACGACGGCATTCCCGAAGGCTATCCCGATGATGTGAAGAACACCTTCGACAACCTGGTCCTGTTCGGCGCCGACGCCTACGACGCCACGCAGTTCTTAGGCGGCTGCCAGGCCATGATCAAAATGGCCCGCATGCTCAAGGACAAAGCCGGCGAGGCGCACATCCAAAAGGTCTTCGACAAGGGCTGGAAGAGCCTGGAGAAATTGTGGCGGGAGGGGAAGAACAAGAAGGGCGAGAAACTTCAGTATTACGTCACCTGTTTCGATCCCGAGAGCGGAAACACCAACACCGATGTCTGGACCAACCAGCTCGATGCCCTGTGGTACCTGATCTCCATCGGCGAAGAGCCGTTCATCCCGGAAGACCGCGCCAAAAAGATTCTCAAGACGATCTACCGGAACAACCGCTCCTTTATGGGTTGGGCCATGTGCAAAACCAAGGACGGCAAACCAGTGGAGTCGGATCAGGGAAAAGACGTCTATACGACCTCCAATTACGTCTTCGCGGAGTTGCTGGATTATTACGGCATGGCCAGAGAGAGCAAGGAAGTTTACAAGGCCATGGACCAGGTGGTCTTCGATTACGCCAATTCCATGATCACTCCGGACAATCTCCGGGCGGAGCTGGAAACGGAGTTGGGTGAGACGGCCCCCGGGCCGCACTATATCGTCGCCGCCTATCCCCGGCCGGGAGCTGTCTGGACGCATCTGGTCATGAACTACATCAAGGACCTGCAGGCGAAGAAGAAGACCAGAACCATCGAGTCGCAGGACCTGATGCCCTTCTTCCCCGATCTGCTCAAGGGTTAGGGAAACGAAAGATGGAGTCAACCGCCGGATGCGCATGGATGGACAAGGATAAGATGGGGCGGGAATATCGCGAATCGACCAGAGAATCGGTGTAAGCTCGTTTTTCCCCTTTTCTGATCCGAGTGAGTCCGTGGCCATCCGTGGCCAAGAACCCGAACGCTCAAAGAAGGAATCAATCGGCATGCCCAAGAAGTACGACATCACCTTCGTCGGCCATATGTGTTACGACGAGATTATCCCCTTCGGAGGAAAACCCCACATCGCTCCGGGAAGCGCCGTGTTGTGTGGCGCTATGGTCGCCGCGCGCATAGGAAAGAAAGTTGCCGCAGTGGTGAAGATGGCGAAAAAGGACGAAATCATCCTGCAACCGATGAAGGATGCAGGGGTTGACACCTACCTCATCGAGAGCGCGGAGACCACCTATTCGAGGGTCTTGCACGAGAGTGAAAATGTGGATGAACGCAAACTCACGCTGGTCAAATCCGCCGGTCTCATATCCATTAACGACGTTCCGGAGTTGCGCTCGACGTGCGTTCACCTGGCCGGGATTTCCGACACCGAATTCGACATGCCGCTGATGAAGGGATTGAAATCCAGGGGCTACAGCCTGTCGGCCGACATGCAGGATTTCGTCCGCCACGTCGACCCGGTGACCCGTGATATCGAATTCAGCGACGTCACGAACAAAAAAGAAATTGCGGCCATGATGGAAAAGCTCAAGCTGGACGTCGTTGAAGCCCGGATTCTGACCGGCACTGAAGATCTGGAGAAAGCCGCCGTCATTGTCGAGTCGTGGGGTTGCCCCGAGATACTAATCACGCATTCCCAAGGCGTCCTCGCACGGGTAAGGGGAGTAACATACTACGAGAAGTTCTCTAACAGCAACATCTCCGGCCGGACCGGCCGCGGCGACACGACCTTCGCGGCATACCTGTCCTGGCGGTTGGATCACGATGTCCGGGAATCCCTGAAGTTCGCTGCCGCGCTGGTTTCAATCAAAATGGAAACCCCCGGCCCCTTCAAGGGAACGCTGGAGGACGTGCAGAAGCGATTGAGGGAAAAGCATTCTTAATAGGCATGTCCGACCGCAGCCAAAGTCTACGTGAAGAGCGCAATGGTTGCAGGTTGCAGAGCGAAACAGGCGCGGCCGGGAACGCCAGCAGAAGTGAGGCAAATATGGCGCAGAAGCTTTCATTTGGAGAGAAGTTCGGGTACAGCCTGGGCGATCTGGCAGCAAACTTCGTTTTTCAGGCGTTGCTTGCCCTGCAGTTCGACTTCTACACGCACACCTACGGCCTCACGGCGCTTCAGGCGGGAAATCTGACCCTCTTCGTGGGCCTCGGCGTGGCCTTCCTCAATCCGGTGATGGGCATGATCGCTGACCGCACCCAGACGCGATGGGGCAAGTTCCGGCCCTGGCTGCTGTGGACTGCGCTACCCTTCGGCATCTTCTGCGTACTCACCTTCACGACACCCACTCTTGGTCCTTTTGCGAAGATTGTCTACGCCTGGACCACCTATGCACTGTTGCGTGTGATCTACACCGTCAACAACGTGCCCTACGCCTCGCTCACAGCTGTCATGACTTCAGACCCCGATGAGCGCACCAGCATCGCCTGGTACCGACAGATTGCGGCAAACTCAGCCGGATTCCTCATTACTGTCCTCGCCGTCCGCATGGTAGGGTTCTTCGGGCGTGGCAACGATGCGCGTGGCTACCAACTTACCATGGGCCTGTTCTCGGTGCTGAGCATCGTCTTTTTCGTGATCGCTTTCTTTACTACAAAAGAGCGCGTCCAGCCGGATCCGGGACAAAAGTCGTCGCTCACCCAGGATCTCTCGGACCTCCTCAAGAACCGCCCGTGGGTGGTGCTCTTCCTGGCTACTCTCTTCTATTTCACCGCGCTCGCCGTGCGCGGCAGCGTTATGCTGCCGTACTTTCGCTACCTCGCCGGCAATGCTGATCTCTTCAGTTGGTTCAGCGCGTTCGGTCTCGCATTTTTGATCCTAGGAGTGGCATGCTCCGCGGCCGTAAACGCACGCCTGGACAAGCGTCGGCTCTTCATCGGCAGTATGGTGCTCACCGGCATCTTCAGTGCCTTGCTGCTCGCAATTCCTCCGCACGCCACCGCCGCCATTGTTACGCTGGAAGCGCTTCGCCAATTCGCGTTCGGGTTGTCGGGTCCCATTATTTGGGCGATGATGGGCGACGTGGCCGACTACGGAGAGTGGAAGACAGGCCGGCGCGCCAGTGGCACCGTCACGGCTGCCGTCGTTTTCGCGCTCTGGGTTGGTCTCGCTCTCGGCGGCGCTATAGCGGGCTGGATCCTAAACTGGTATGGTTTCGCTTCGGAAGCCAACGTACAAACGGCGCACGCCCAGACCGGCATTCTGCTGACCGCGAGCGTCTTCACCGCGCTGGCGTTCTTTGCCTCGGCTGCCTGTTTTCTCTTCTATCCGGTTTCACGTGAGATGAATCAGAAGATCGCCAACGAACTCGCGGTACGCCGCAAGGGCTTTTCGTCCACGGCCTTATAACGCAAGATACGCCTTCAACTTTGGCCGCATATGCCCGCCGGTTGCAGCCAGATTCTTACATCGGGAATAAGCTTTCCCGATACCGTTATGATGAAAGACAAGTTTCATAGGAGTATCCATCAATGTTCAATAGCCGGTTTATGGCAGTTGCCGCAATGATAGCAGCAAGTATGGGGGCAGCCGCACAAACTCCTACCTCTCTAAAAGTAGCTTACAAGGGCAGCTTTGTGATTGGCGCGGCTATCAACACTGCCCAGATCACGGGCCAGGACAGCCGTGGGGATGCGATCATCGAGACGCAATTTAACTCTATCTCGCCGGAAAACGCTCTCAAGTGGGATAGCGTTCATCCCAAGCCGGATACCTATGATTTCACGCTGGCCGACCAGTACGTGGCCTTCGGCGAGAAGCACCACATGTTCATCGTAGGCCATTGCCTGGTGTGGCATAGCCAGGTTCCGGCATGGGTCTTCCGTAATGACAGAGGAGAATTCGTTGACCGCGAAACCCTGTTGAAGCGCTTGCACGATCACATTACTACGGTTGTCGGCAGATACAAAGGACGCATTCAGGATTGGGACGTGGTCAACGAAGCTCTGAACGATAACGGCACCCTGCGCCAGTCTCTGTGGCTGAAGATCATCGGCGAGGACTATATTGCGAAAGCCTTTCAGTATGCGCACGAAGCCGACCCTCAGGCGCAGCTGACCTACAACGACTACTCGCTGGAGAATGAACCCAAGCGCAAGGGGGCGCTCGCGCTCATCGCCAGGCTGAAGAGCCAGGGCATCCCTGTCACATCCGTCGGACTGCAAAGCCATGACAATCTCACATGGCCCTCGATTGAGGATGAGGATGCCGCCATCTCCGCCTTTGCCAAGCTCGGGGTCAAGGTGGCCATCACGGAGTTGGACATCGACGTGCTGCCCCACGCTACGCCGCAGCACACTGCCGAGATCTCCCTGAACATTCAAAAGGACCCAAAACTGAACCCGTACGTCAACGGGCTACCTCCCTCCAAGCAGCAGGAACTTGCGCAGCGATATGCCTCCTTATTTGGGGTCTATCTGAAGCACCGCGATGCTGTCGCCAGGGTAACGTTCTGGTGCGTGACGGACGGGGATTCCTGGCTGAACGATTGGCCGGTGATGGGGCGCACCAGCTATCCGCTGCTATTCGATCGCAGCGGCCAGCCGAAGCCGGCTTTCTATGCAGTTATTCAAGCAGCTGCAGGTGGCAAGACAACCAATTAGAGTTGACAACGCTATTTGAGGATCCCATAAGTAATTCGAACACGGAGATTAGATCTTACATCGGACTGACTGCGCGCGAGATCAGCAACCTGTACTTGTTCTCTCGCTCTGCGCTCGATAGATCGCAATTGTTTTGCGCACAATATCTCTGGCTGGTCAGGTAGTCGTAGATGAGCGAGGGTACATTGTAGTGGTGGATGGTCTTGTGCCGCACCACCTTGCCGTCCTCCACTACCACGATACGGTTCAAGTGAATACTATCGTCGATGTTATTGAGGTAACGAAAATCCTTATAGCTCTTCGTTCCCTCGTTGAGCGGCGGCACATGGTCGGATACCAGGATGATCAGGCTCTGGGGATCGAGCTTGATCAGGGCGCGGATATAGCTGGCGATCGCCTGAGTGCGGTACCAATACTGGTTGGCGGCCCGCAGCAACTGCTGGTCGTCATGCGGCGCTTTCATCGACAGAACCAGCGGCCGCAAATGGGTGTCAATATCGTGGGGCTCATGGCCGTACATGGTAAGCACGTAGTTGAAGATCGGCTGCCCTGGATGTTCCCGCAGCGTTCGGGCGATAAAGGTGAGATTCTGACTGAACAGATTTCCATCGAATAAATACGTCTCGGCATCCGATGCGCTGCTCACCGTCAGGTAGGTCTCGCAATTGCGCGAGTATTCAATCGGAAAATAAAGTTTTTCAAACCCGATTCCGGTATAGGCCTTGGTGCTGTTGAAATAGTCCGGCTGATAAGCGTTGCTGACGTAGGTTGCGTAACCTGCCTGATGCAGGATGCCAGGCATGCAACCTGCCGTATGCCCGGTAAAAACATCGAACTCAATCTCGGAAAGCTCATTCAAAGCAGGTACGCCGCAAAGTGCCTCGAACTCTGCCTGTGCGGTTCCGCCGCCAAAGACCGGCGAGATGGAAAACCCCTGCTCCTCTCCGACCAACTGCGCGAAATCGGGGTGGCGCGGATTCCTTGACCAGGTAACCGCGCGAAAGAGAGTGGGATCCACCCAGCTCTCAAGCACGACCAGATACACGTTGTGGTGATTTCCGTTTTGCCGGATGAAATCGGCCATGGCGCGAACATCCTGGTCATACTCGCCACGCTTGCGGTAAGCGCCGGTCTGCTTGATCGCAACCCTCCGCGATGCCTCAAAATATAGCGCCATGGTGAGACGGCCGTTGTCATTAACGCTCTGCGCATCGGAATATATCGCCACATCAAGACCCGCCAACTGAAGTCCGGAGAGAACCGCATTCGGGAAGAACTCCACCACCACGGCCCCCAGCAGCGCCAGCCCTGCTATGGTCAGCACGCGCCAGTATCTTCGATAGTTGACGAAGTCAAGCAGCAGAGCAAGCGGCATGCCCAGAGCGAATATCAACCCAGCCTTCTTGACGAATGGCAGCACCTTTAGAAGCTCGGGCAAATTTCGGATGTCGATGATGCGCAGGACGTCTCCGTACGCAACGAAGAAGACATCGCAGGCGACATAGGCTATCACGAATGGCAGCGCGGCGACGAATGCCGACAGTTTTCCCGGCCGGAGTGCAAAGTTGAGCGCCCAATAAAGCGTTAGCAGAAGAGGCGCTTCTATCAAAAGGTGAGAACGGAGCGGGGATAGTCCGCTCTGACTGCTCAGAATTTCACTGAGCGCTTCCATGAAGATCAGAAAGACGAAATAGCGAATTACATGATGGCGGCGAATCTTATCTCCGGTCCAGGAAATGCATCGCCGCAAACGAGAACGATGGATTGCGACCTTCCCAGGCGCGGGTACAACGTCGTTATGACTGCTCATTTTCAACTGGCGCCTTACTGGACCTGCCTGCCACTGATGTATCCATCCTAAAGGAGAGTCCCCCGATAGAAAAGGAGAAGACCGGATTAGCCTGTGGCCAGATATCTCCGCATCCAGTCGATGACCAGGCTGCGCATTTCGGGGGTTTCCTCGTGGGCGCAATCGAAGAGCTCGATGCGGCAATCCTCCTGGCGGCCGTGTTGCCGATATAGCGGCAATAGATTATCGCGAATCTTTTCGATCCCGGCGGGCGGCGTGAGGGGATCCTTGCGACCGTTGACGCTGAGATGAGGCCGCGGAACGATCAACTCGTTGATCGCGGTGGTGTCGAATTCCTTCAGCAACGATGGAACGTAATAGAAAATACTGTGACCGCTGAGGCCGTGCGCGGCGATGAGCGAATCGAAATCGGTGAGGCAACAAAGGTCTATGGCCAATCGGACGCGGGGATCGAGCGCGGCGAGCCACCATGTCTTGGTAGCTCCCATCGACATACCGGTCACACCGAGCCTTTGCGCATCCACTTCCGGGCGGGATGCGAGGTAAGAGAGGGCCCGGAATTCGTCGAACATCATCATGCCCCACAGCACCTGTCCGCGCCAGAGCATGAGCTTGAAGGCGTCTTCCTCTCCGCGGTGGCCGTCGGTGTCGTGCTGGCGTTCGCCAAAGCACCAACTGTCGATGGCCAGCGTGACGACTCCCATTTCCGCCAGTACAGGAGCATAGGCGGGTTGAACGCTGGTTCCTTCGAGCAGTTGTTCCTTGCCTAGTCCGTACATTCCTGCGTGCCAGTGAATGAAGAGAAGGCTGGGCGCTGGGCGCTGCAGCCTCTTGGGAATCAACAGCAGAGCGGGAACCGGTTCGAACCCATTCAGGTCGAGGACAAGCCGTTCGAGAGTGTATTGGTCGTGTTCTTCCGTGCGGACCAGTTTGGGCGGCGCCGGTTCATGCTGCCAGGGCAGATCGCCGAGGAGGCCCCAGAGATCAGCGCGCCGGCGCTGCTGGTATGCGGAGAATGCGCTTTCCGTTTCGGCGACCAGGTTGCCGGCAGCGGAATTCAGGCCGAGGGAGATGCCGCCGGTCAAAAGCGCGGATCGAAATACGAATTGGCGGCGGGTTGTGGCTCTTTGTCCGGAGATTATCATGGTATTGCATTCTACATTGTCATCCAGGACCTTAGGCCCGCGAAAGTTCATAAAAATCCGCCTCAGCATTTTCTCTGAGAGCATCCGAGGTCTCCTTTTCTCAAAAAATCGAAGAAATGTCTGCCGAATCCGCTGATGAACAAGAGCGCAACAGTTCGTTGAGCGAAATCGGCATGTTCGCGTCAAACAGATATGGGGCTCCTGGTTAAAATACAACATATCAAAAGTCTCACGAAGCCTATTCCGTTCTTTGTACGATTTCATTTTTGCTTTTACTTTGCATCGACCACCGCTGCAACGGTGATCCCGTCTGGCCGCACTGCACCTGCGATGGAATGGAACGCCGTGTGTCGCATCTTGCGATGTACCGGCGATTCCACTATGCTGGCGACTGAAGAGGTTCAAACGTCGATGCTTAATCGATTTTCTGCAAAGTCTTTGTATGCTGTTGCCTTCCTTCTGGTCCTGCTCTCGTTTTTGCCTGCCTGCAATGCGCAAATCAAGATGCAGGTTGTCGCTGACGACTACCTGAGTACGCAGGGCTTCGATGTCATGCTTTACGACAACACCTTCCACCCGGTGTTTGTGGACGAGAAGAATTCAGCTCTGCAGATGATCCTCCATGGCGAACGCATTGCGACCGATGGCGATGTGCGCCTGATGCCAACGCCCGAACAGTGGGATCTGGTGGCTAAGCTGAAGGGCCGGTACGCCGACAAAGAGCACAACCGGCTCAGCGCTGACCTCTCATTCCCCACTTACAAGTTGGATTATCGCCTGGAAGTGGCCGCCGAGCCTGGCGGCATCCGTGTAAGCGTGGATCTCGACAAGCCTTTGCCAGAGAATCTGGCAGGTCGCGCCGGCTTCAATTTGGAATTCCTGCCCTCGGTTTACGTGGACAAAACCTATGCTGTCGACAACCGCATCTTCGGCGTATTCCCTCGCAGCCCGCAGGAGCAGATGCACCGAGTGCCACCCTCGCCCGACGACCCCAGGAAACTGCCATACCAGGAGCAATGGAACGCAGAGAAGGGTTACACACAGCCGCTTCCGATCGTCAGCGGCAATAGCATCCTCATAGCGCCGGAAGATCCGTTGCATTCAATCAGCATCACCTCCGAAACCGGTCCCGTTTTCCTCTTCGACGGGCGCAACCGCGCGCAGAACGGATGGTTTGTGCTGCGCACGCTGATTCCGTCCGGTAAAACGGAGGGTGCAATCGTCTGGCACATCCGTCCAATCGTGATTCCCAACTGGACGCGCCCGCCCATGGTCGCGCACAGTCAGATGGGCTACGCACCTAACTTCCCCAAGGTTGCCATCATTGAACTCGATCCGAAATTCGACGCACCCAAAACAGCGAAGGTGCTGCGTTTGACTGAGGACGGATCGTACAAGCAGGTTTTCGAAGGACCGTTATCTGAGCCGACACCCTGGCTGCGGTACACCTATGCGAAGTTCGATTTCTCCGCAGTTAAGGATCCGGGAATCTACGCGATTGAATATGCCGGTGCTCGCACCGCTCTGTTCCCCATCGCGCAAGACGTCTATAGCGATATATGGCAGTCTACGCTCGACGGATATCTGGCGGTGGAGATGGACCACGTCTCCGTGCGCGAGGGATACCGCTTGTGGCATGGCGTTTCGCATCTCGACGATGCGCGCCAGGCGCCGCCGAACACGCGCCATTTTGACGGAGCGTGGATGGGGCCGGCCACCGACTCGCCGTTCCAGCCGGGGGAGCACATACCTGGGCTGAACGTGGGCGCCTGGTATGACGCGGGCGATTACGATATACGCGCCGAAAGCCAATACGCGGTCATCGAAGACCTTGCGCTAGCTTACAAGGAATTTGACCTGAAGTGGGATGAGCTTACAGTTGACGAAACCGCGCGCACAGTGGAGATGCACAGGCCCGACGGTGTTCCCGATGCGGTCGAGCAGGTGAAGCACGGAGTTTTAGGGGTACTCGCGCAAATCAAGTCCATCGGCCATCCGTTCCCGGAGATCATGGAACCGACTCTCCGCGAGTACACCCACTTGGGCGATGCGGCATCGAAAACCGATGGGCGAATCTACGATGCGAAGCTTGGACCGCATGAGGTGAAAGGCGACTACTCCGGTGTAGCCGACGATCGCTGGGCATTCACCACGAAGGAGCCACGGCTGCAGTGGGGAGCCGCAGCCGCGTTGGCTGCCGCATCGCAGGCTTTGAAAGGCTGGGACGACCCGCTTGCCAAGGAAAGCCTGAATACCGCCATCCGATTGTGGCAGGAAGAGCACGCGCACGCGACGGTGACTCAGTATCCCTCAGAATGGGGCTTCCCGGCCTTTTGGATGGGAGAAGTTGTCAGCAACGAAGAGTGGAAGGCCACCGTGGAGTTGCTGATCGCAACCGGCGGTGGTGATGAATACAAGAAGCATCTCGTGGAGATGCTGCCCGCAATGAAGAAGCGCTTCGGAACGAGCGGCTGGATGGCTGTAATGGCGCTGCCATACATGGACGCGGACTTCAAGCAGCAGGTCGAAGCGGAGGTCCGCAGATACAAGGTCGAGTTGGACAAAGAACTTGCTGTGACACCGTTCGGCGTGCCGCCGAGCCTGCGCAGTTGGGGGGGCTCGGAAGCGGTCGTCGATCTCGGCGTGCGAATGTACTTCCTGCACAAGGCGTTTCCCGATATCGTCGGTCCGGAATACACGCTGCGCGCCGTCAACTACATTCTCGGCACGCATCCTGTGTCGAGCACTTCTTATGTTTCTTCGGTCGGAACCGTCTCGAAGCTGAAGGCGTATGGAAACAACCGCGCCGACAACACCTTTATTCCGGGCGGCGTGATCCCGGGGTACGTTGTCATCAAGCCTGATTTTCCTGAGTGCATCGACGATTTCGGCTTTCTGTGGTTCGAAGACGAGTATGTAATCAATGTTGCCAGCCGCTGGGTGCTTGCCGCGAATGCTGCAAGCGCGCTGGTGCAGTAGAGATCCAATGTGACTATGTTCCAACTTTTATGGTGGAGGCGGCGGGAGTCGAACCCGCGTCCGAAATCGCTGTCAGCCAGGAGTATTCATGTTTTGCCCGGTTCCTTTTGGTTCGCTTGCGGCGCTCAGAACGGGCAAGATGCGCCGAAAACTAGTCCGATAATCTCGCGGTTACAACACGGACCGAGCCGCAACCGCCAGCCTACTGTATGACGTCCGCTCACAACCCGTAGGTAAAGCCGTGGAAGACGGCAGCTTAATTAATTAAGCTGCAAGTGCCAGATTATCGTTGGCAACTTTTGTTTTGCAGGCGATTACAGGTGCCCACACCCTGACATGACTCCTTTGCCACAATCGATCCCGTCGAAACCGTGACGCCCCCAGTTAGCACTTTTCCGTTCTTACGGAAAGATACCCAGGTGCGAGCCGGAACAACTGGCTCGTGTTGCTACTTCTATTCTATGTCAATTCCGGTTTTACCGCCCGCTTACTGCTTTTCCAGATCGATGCTCTCATACTCGTGGCGGATGATGGCGGCGCGTATCTCCGCAGGGGTCTTACCCAGCTTGGTCTGCTGGTAGGCGAAGATGCCCTCCCTGGCGCAGTGAGAACACTCTGTGCTGTGCGCGGTCTCATAGCAACTGTGCAGGCTGGTGTGCCCCAGGGCGCGGTCGCAGCGGCAGTAGCAGGGAAGCTGGTAGAGCACGCTGCTGATCTTGATCGCCTGCTGATAGCAGTGCACCTGCCAGGGATAGCGGAAGTGTTCGCCGGTGAGTTGTTTGCCGGAGAGAATCGGCGGCAGAGCGCTTAAATTGAGCGGCGCGGAGGGATGGTAGGCGGGAATATCGTCGGCTGGGTTCGACCACTGCGCATAGCTGGCCACGGTCACGGCACAGACAGCCAGACCAAGAACCCAAGGTCGCTGCATCCAGTTGTTGCTCATAAGACCCTCCTGGCGCCTATTCTAGTCCGGAGCGAGCCTGAATCAAAAATCGGAATCGCCAAAGGAAGCCAGGAGCAATGCGGGGATCGTGTTCAGCGCAAAAAAGACGGCACGAACGGTCTTGCTGTTCGTGCCGGGAGGCCAGTGACGCAAACTACTTCCGGTAGGGAGGATGCCTCCTCCTTGACCGGAATATATACATCTTAGCATAGACTCGGAAGATGTCAAATACAAAAATCGAAATTATTTTGCAGCACTCTGAGTGACCTCAAGAGTCTGCTCCTCGTTCCTATTTTGGAACTTTCAGGAAGTAAACGATATGCCTGTAGGCATCAAAATTGACAAATGAACAATAATATATTTAATATCTTATACTTACATAAAGTCTAAGACTCTTTCTCCTGCAATCTAAAGTGGTTTTAAGGTGGGGAATTGCTTCAATTTAAGCCTTTATCAGGTCTTTGGCAGCTCTCGAATTGCCTCTGAAAACGGCCCGAATTGTTAACCAAGCGGGTTCGAGCTATAAATCCATATTTCAGGATTTACAGACGTTTTCCACAGGTTGAGAGGCCGGACGAGCTGCCTTGGGCCTAGTCAGAGTAGCCCGTCGACAACAGCCGCAAGATCGAAATCCATTGCCGTCAGGCCTCCTGAGTCATGCGTGACCAGCCCCAGTCGCACCTTGTTATAGCGAATGTCTATATCCGGATGGTGGCCGGCCTCTTCAGCCCGCTCTCCCACCCGGTTGACAAATGCCAGCGCGGCAGGGAAGTCCTGAAAAGAAAAAGTTCGCGTCAACATTCCCTCTTCGATACGCCACTCTGGCAGAGCGCCAAGATGATTGGCAATTTCCTGAACAGTCAATCGGTTCATTGAGTCCTCCGATCATGGAAACTGTCGAACTTCGCCGCGGCCAAAACCAACCGCAGCTCTTACTCTTTTTTCCGACTGGCGCGCAGGGCAGCGGCCCAGCCTGCCTTGACTATCTGGCGAGCACGGCTGACCGCCAGCGAGTCTGCGGGCACATTCTTGGTGATACAGGAGCCGGCTCCGACGTAGGCTCCATCCCCCACGCTTACCGGCGCCACCAGCGTGGAATCGCTGCCGATAAAGGCGTCTTTGCCGATGGTCGTCTTGTGCTTGTTTGCGCCGTCGAAGTTGCAGGTGATGGTCCCCGCGCCGATGTTGCTACCCGCGCCTACCTCTACATCGCCCAGGTAAGTGAGGTGGTTGGCCTTCGCTCCCTTGCCCAGCTTCGCCTTCTTGGTCTCGACAAAGTTGCCCACGTGAGCGTCCTCGCCGATCTCGCTGCCCGGACGCAAGTGCGCGAAGGGGCCGATCCTGGCTCCATCCGCGATGGTGCTCTCGGCCAGCACGCAGCTCTGGCGAACCAGCACATCGCGACCTAAAGTGCAGTTTTCAATCACCGTGAAGGACCGAATCCGGCAACCGGCGCCGATTTTGGTGCGGCCCAGCAACTGCACAAACGGCTCGATCACTGCATCGGCCGCAATCTCGACCTCGGCGTCAATCACGCAGGTCTCGGGGCGCTGGATGGTCGAGCCCGGCAATTTAGAATTCGAATCCACTCTAAAACTCCTCTTGAACAAACTCACTCATCTTCTCTTCCATTGTAGTTTCCCGGTTCAAGACGATGAACGGCGATGCTGATGCCACAACCGGTTGAATTCCCGCGCCTGGGTTTCGTTCGTTATTTGCCCGTACAGATCGGTTAAGTTGTGGATATAGGACAGATTCTTCCATCCTTATCGAGCGTCACCCGCCATATCCGGTCAAATTCCCGCGCGTTGGTTTCGCCCTTTTTAGCCGCTGTAAAATGGTTATGTTGTTGATATCACGTATCTTAGCGGATTTGGTTTTCGGCTAAAAAGGCGAAAATGGGGATAACTTTTGTTGCATAGTTGTGCCTGCTGTTGAGCTAACCCATAGTTTATGAATGGGTTGCGGAAGCGGCGGAGGCGAAAAGATGCGGTTTTTAGAGCATTTTCGGAATACATATAGTCTTTTTGAGAGCAGTGAATGGTGGCTTTTTCTTGAGGAAAAAGCCACTTGACATTGTGCTTCCGGTATACAGCAATTCCGAAAATGCTGTAGCTGTCAGCGAGTCAGTTGTCAAAGATCGGGAGCGGCATTGCCTTTTGATTGCTTTGATTGTGCGCCAAGAATGAATAATTATCTGCAAGGACTGGCCGTCCAGGCGATGACCTGAGGTGTGGCAGATGCTCGCTATTCGCTCGCATGTGATTCGCGGGCGCCCAAGTTTCAGAAACGATATTTGGCCACTCGCCAAATACAAACATTACGTTACAGCATTCTTTATGCTTCAACCCTCAGATCATTCTGGACCGAGACGCGACCGATCCAGGCAAAGATGAAGAGCGTCAGACCACCTATCCAACCTCCCAAACTGAATACCGATGGTAGGTAAAGAGCAATGACAACTCCGCCTCCGGCAAGAATCGCCGCTAAGGGGATGAAGATGCGCATTCCATAGAGAAAAGTGAACGTAAGATAATGCGCACCCACAAGGATCATCAGCGCCGGATAAAACAAGTTCAATTGAAATTCGGTTACCGGCACAAGCAGCAGCATGGTGATCGGCAACGTAAACGCGATCTGCATGGCTAGCTTTCCCAGCGGATTGTCGCGCCGGAGAGATGCCGGCCTGCCGGTCAAACGCAGCAGCAGTTGTGTGATTGGAAAGATGAAAAAGCCGCACGCCACCACCGCGATGATGCCCGCTCGCGGAGAAACCCATGTGGCAAGCGCAGCTGACGCCAACCAGATCGCAGAGGAGACAAGCTGCCCCCAAAAACCTCCAACATAAACAGTTCGCACCTCTCTTTGAGCGTCTTCTACCAGCATGTCTGTACTCCCAAGAAAAATATATCAAACTCATTCAGCAGTATCACGTGCATGAAATCGCACTGCCAGCCAATCATGGATGCATAATCGCAATTGCGCCCGACTCAACGATACATAACGCGGATTCTATCAAAGTATGTCAACATGAACGAGGAGCGGCACTGTCAGGATCGCTCCTCGTGGTTGCTGATTGGATCTTGAATGGGACTGGATTACTCGAAGATCAAATCGATCTTCTTCATCAACAGGAAGAGCCTGTCTGGTTGGGTTGCGAAAGGGGTAAACTCGTTCTCTATGTAAAAATCGCGAGCACCCTCTTTGGCATCCACTACCACTGCCCAGCAGGAGACAAGTTTCGAAGCTTGCCATGCTTTGTGGAGTGCGTCCATAAGCAGCATTTCGCCGACGCCTTTTCCTCGTAGAGATAAATCCCTTCCCATTCGGCCGATGAGCGTGGCGCCGATGGGCCGCTCAGGAAGCTTTTTCTGAAGGCTGCGTGGTAAATTCACGCTGAGAATGGAGATGGGGGACAGGGTATAAAAGCCAGCAACAAACTTCCCATTGGGAGTCAGAACGAAGGCGTTGGTGACTCTCCTGCTGACGTCCTGCCGAATGGGATCGCCCCTGAAGTAATGATCCAGGGCTTCGTTCCCGCACGAGAAAGCCGACCGGTCGTGCTGCTCTCCGAGCGGCTCAAAATAGTATTTTGGTTCGTCCTGTGCTCGATCTAAGCTCATCGTTCAAAAGAAACGCTCCTTATAGCGTTTCGCTGCCTGGGCCAGCTGAGGACCAAGTGTTGCTGGCTCCATCAAGGCAGCGGCAAAGATTTCCACGTCGGGACGTTCAAGAGTCCAGGTTTCATATTCCCGGATCGCCTGTCTGGCATTTGCGACGGCGTTCTGAATGATGAAATCTGTTACCGTGAGACCTTTGATCTGGGCTGCCCTTTCAATCTCTGACTTCTGCTCCGGACGAAGCCGTACATCGATCCGTTCTCGGGCTTTGCGTATTGTTTCCTTGCGCATCGGTGCGACTGCTGTAGCCATAATCCCTCCAGCGGATAACGTACGGACACTTTCCGTACATATTTAGTATATCGCCATTTTGAGAAATTTGTATCTCAAAAATTTCAAGTATGCGTCAGCATCCCTTATCTCATACAAGACACACAGCTTACACTCCATTCCAAAGCGTAAGTTTCTGATCTCCCACCCATTCTTTGTTTGAATTATTGTTTCTGTTCAGACGCCGCCGGCTGCTTTGGCATCGGTATCGTAATGTCCACCGTCTGCGCCGGCCCCAGCTTCAGCTCCTCAAGCCCCGGCTTGATCTCCGGCCCGTTGCCCACTACCAGAATAGCCAGCTTATCGGGATGAATGTACTTTTTTGCCACCGCGTTCAGGTCGGCCACCGTCACCTTTTCGAGCGCGGCGCGGTAGGTTTCAAGGTAATCGGGCGGATAGCCGTAGAACTCCAGGCGCACCCGCTCGGCCAGAACCTTCTCCCGCGTGTCGTAGCGGAAGAGGAAGGAGTTGAGAATATTGTCCTTGGCCCGCGCCAACTCTTCCTCGGTAAATGGCCGGGTAGTGAGGCCGTCGATCTCGACCAACGCGGCATTGGTTGCGTCCACGGTCGTGGCGCTCTTGGTCAACACCTCGGCGCGGAACTCGCCCGTGTGATCCCATGTGTAGCCGTAGCTGCCGCCCACAGCATAGGCCAATCCCAGCTCGGTGCGAATTTTCTGGAACATGCGGCTGGCAAAGCTGCCGCCCAGAATCTCGTTCATCACCGCCAGCGCTGGAACGTCGGGATTGCGGCGGTTGGTGCCCAGACCCACAATCTCGATGTTCGACTGGTTCACGTCTTCCTTGTCGATGAAATAGACACCAGGCTTTGGTCCGGCAAAATCATCGTGACGCGCCGGCGCTGCTTTTACTGCCGGCAGAGGCTCGAAGGCCGCGCGCAGCCTGGCTTCCATCGCTGCCGGATCAAAGTCGCCGCTTATGGAGACAATCAACTTGCCGCCGATGGTTCGGTCGTGCCATTCCTTCAAATCGTCCACAGTAACCACGCCGATGGTGGCCAGCTCCGGCTGCCGTGTGTACGGACTGTTTACGCCGTAGACCAGCTTGGCCGACTCCCGGCCGGCAATCCCGTCTTCGTCGTCGTTGCGGCGGACAATGTTTGTGGCCGCTTGCTGCTGAGCCAGTTCGAGCTTCTCTGTGCTGAAGTTGGGATGGAAAAATAAATCCAGCGCCAGAGAAAGAACCTGTTCGGAGTCGCCCGTGAGCGAGTCCCACGAGAGAGCCGTGGAATCCACGTCTCCGCCTGTCTCAATGTGCGCGGCCCTGGCTTCCAGCAAGTCATCCAGCGCGTCGCCGTTGAGCTTGGCCGTGCCGCTGGTGCGCCACGCCTGACCATAAAGACCGACCAGACCTACTTTGGCTGGGTCTTCATCGCGCGCTCCGCCGGGTATCAGCACTGAACCGTAGACAAAGGGCAGCTCGTGATCCTCCTGCAAAAAGAGAACGATGCCGTTCTTGAGTTCGATGCGTTGCGGCTGGTGGGGCTTGAATTCATGCAGCTTGGGTATGGAAATCTTCTCCCAGGGCTTGTTCTGCTGCGCATGGAGAGCGTTCGGCGCAAAAACAAATGCGCAGATCGCAAATAGAATGGCTATTCCAATCGTTTTTTTCATTGCGCGCCTCCACCGTGCTGCGCCGCCGCAGCCTTCCCATTAGTTTCTGTTTCAATCCATGCCTCGGTGCGGTTACTCGGGATAAAAATCTCGTTGGCCACGCGGCGAATGTCGGCCTTGCTCACCTTATCCACCTTGTCGAGTTGCAGGAAGAGCTCGCGCCAGTCGCCATAGCGCGTCTGGTACTCGGCCAGCGAGTTGGCCAGGCCCTGGTTGTTGGCCAGTCCGCGCAGCAGGTCAGCGCGAGTGCGGGTTTTGAACATAGCCAGCTCCTCGTCGGTCACGTCGCTGGTCTTCAGCTTCTCAATCTCTTTGTGGATGGCGTCGCGCATCTGCGCAGGCGTGTGCCCCGGCAGCGGAACGGCATAGAACGCGAAGAGGCTGGGATATTTTTCTCCGGGAAAGGGACTGAAACCGGCGGCCTCAGCGGCAATCTGCTGGTCGCGCACCAGGCTGCGATAGAGCCGCGAGACGCGCCCATTCGACAGGATGTCGCTGATGGCGTCGTAGACCGCATCGTCAGGGTCGCGATAGTCGGGCCGGTGGTAGCCTTCAACATAAAACGGCTGCGTCTGCTCGCGAATCGCCACCGTCTTCTCGGCAAACTGCTTCGGCTCGACGGTGGTCATCTCCTCAGGCTTGGGACCGGCGGGAATGCGGCTGAAATATTTTTCCAGCACCGGCAGGGCCTCCGCGGCTTTCACGTCGCCCACCACGGCAATGACGATATTCGCGCCCACGTAATACTTCTTGTGGAACTCCATGGCCTCGGTGGCGTTGATCTGGCTCACCTCGCTGGGCCAGCCGATGCCGCTGCGGCCGTAGTTGTGCGCCACATAAGCCGTGGCAAGAAGCTGTTCGATGAGGCGCCCGATGGGGTTGGAGTCGGTGCGCATGCGCCGCTCTTCGATCACCACGTCGCGTTCCTTGTAGAACTCTCGCGGCACGGTGTCGGCCAGCCGTCCACTCTCCAGCCACGCCCATAGCTCCAACCGGTTTTCCGGCATCGACCAGAAGAACATCGTCTCGTCCAACTCGGTTTCGGCGTTCAGGCCCTCGGCCCCGTTGCGCTCGGCCACGTCGGTGAACTGGTTGGGGATGACGTATTTGTGCGCCTCTTTCTGGGCTTCCAGGAAAGTCTTCTTCAGCTCGGCCAGCTTCTTCTCATCCCGGTCCACGGCCTTCAGGTACTCGGCCTCGTAGGCGTTGTTGGCCGCCTCCACCTTCTCCAGCGCAATCTTCTCAGCGGCGTAATCCTTGGTGCCGATCTCGCTGGTTCCCTTGAAGGCCAGGTGCTCGAACATATGCGCCAGCCCGCTCTCGCCCGAGGGGTCGTTCACGTCGCCTGCATCTATAAAAGTGGAGTAGCTGAAGACCGGCGCCTCCGGCCGCTCGCAGATAATCAGCGTCAGCCCGTTGGGCAGGACTTTGGTCGTAATTCTCTGCTCAAAACTTTTCAGGTCCTGCGCCTGGGCGACCGCCATGGCCATCGCCATCAGCGTCAACACCCAAACGCCCTTCCAAAACCAGGGGAAACTTCTGCTTCGCATCCAATCTCCTTCGTCCAGCAACACGAAACTGCTCATCCGGGGTTCCGGTGACCGGGGTCCCCAAGAAGCGGTCTTTGCTACTTGGGGTGGTGGTGACAGATCTTGGTCACTGGGGTGGTCATCTACGCATACTCTCAAAGTATTGCCCGCGACCGGTGAGGGTCAAACGGCGCCAGCTCACGAACTGCCGCATTTGCTACTGATACACGGCCCTGCGAGTTTATTTTCGCCTTTTTCTACGATGGAAGCACCCCGGACCGAGAGCAGGTAATGTTTGCAAGGGGATGCTATTGGGTTATTCTGTTTCCAGGCCAAATGATATAACAATGATTCCTCTGATAACGAAATAGGGTACTCCCCCGAAGGAGACCATTGTGGAAATAGCGAATTACTACGAATTCCTGCAAATCAGCCGTAATGCGGATCAGGACACCATTCACCGCGTTTATCGATTTCTGGCGGCACGCCTTCATCCTGACAACCCGGAGACAGGGGATGCCGAAAAGTTTCACCTGCTGAAGCAAGCTTATGACGTATTGTCGGATCCAACGCGCCGCGCAGAATACGATGCTAGTGGCGAAAAGGAGAAGCCCCAGCCGGACCCTTTATCCAATTCGGTCGATTTTATGGATAAGATCGACGGCGAGTTGAATCGACGTGTGGCAGTGCTGGCGGTTCTCTATATTCGACGCCGCACAGATCCTAGTTACCCGGAAGTTACGCTTGCGGAAATTGAGACGCGCATGGGATTTCCACGCGATTATTTGGATTTCACGATGTGGTATCTGCAAAAGAAAGGGTACGCCAATCGAGCAGACAACGCCTCTTTCACACTAACCGCTGATGGAGTGGACTTTGTGGAAACGCAACGCGGAAATATTCCTACGCTGAATAAATTGTTGACCAGCGGCTCGGAATCCTCCGCCGCAAGTCCAAAGGCGTCGAGCAACGCCGGTATCCCTCACCGCAAGCCGATCATTGTGCCTCCTATATCTGAACATCCGGTGGAACGGCGCGTAAATAAAAGGGATCGGCGCTCAAGTCCGAATGATCGGCGCTCAAAATGATATAGCGATAACGCGCCAGTTATTTCACAAATCCTGCTGGTTAACCCTGCTCTATAGACAATGCGATAAACAGGATGACAGCCTGATAGCATCTAGCAGGGAGTGCCTTTCAATTGTTTTTGCATTCGTGGCAATATAGGACAATGATGGATGTAGCTTTATGTGAAGGATACGAACTTTAATTTCTGAGGGAATGCAACTATTTATGATCGGGGGCGGTCACAGAAAGGTCACTTGTTTGCTGGGCGCGCTGCTCTGCGCCTGCTCCCTGCTCCCGGCCCAAAATCCTGCATCATCCCCCGCGCAACTCGACGTATCCGGCCACATCGTTGTCGCAGGCCACGCCATTCCTTACCTCATCCGCCATTTGCCGGTCAGTTCCTTTCCCGGCCTTCCTGACGAACTCGTCGCCTTGCTCAATCGCCGCGGCTGCCTGATTCCGCAGACCTACGAAGCGCATCACCCGGAAAACGTCATTCATGCCAGTCTGGAGCGCCCTGGCTCCTCCGATTGGGCAGTGCTCTGCTCGGCACATGGAACCGTCTCTCTGCTGGTCTTCTTTTCCAGCGATCCAACCACGTTGCTTGTACTCTCCGCCGCGCCGGAGACCCAGCGGCTGCAGGCTCACGACCCATCCGGCACTCTCGGCTTCAACTGGGGCATCGACCCCGCCTCGCCTGAGCAGATTCGCCAGGCCCAGGCCGGTTTGCTGCATCGCCCGGCGCCCGTGGACCACGACGCCCTGGCTGACTCCCTCGTCGACCGCCACACCGTCTACCACTTCTATTTGAAAAACGCCTGGATTGTTCTGGAAATGCCGGAATAAATAATGGACAGGTGCCCCGTCCTCGCCGTTATCCACCCACATGGCATCGCCCTGAACGCGATAACGTCATCGGAGAAGCCGTTGCTCTCGGCCATCCGCTCGATTGCTCCGGCGCCAAACTGAAACAACGCTGCTCCACGAGTTGCGCCGCCGGCAACTTCGTTATTGCATGGTCACCATGTGCGTTGGCTGGGCATGGGCGCTGCCGCCATCATCGAACGCTTGGAATAATTAACTGCGCCGGGGTTAACTTATCCACATAGTAACCGCCTTTGAAGTTACTGACATATGTAATGTGATAAATATTACAAACAATAGTCATTAGATACCTGCTATAACTGTCGCAATATAGGACACATGTTACTAATACGCGCACAAATGAGATATTTCCAATTTAAGTAATTCAAACGACACTGAATTAGAGATGGCTAACTCAACAAAAACAGCACAGACATCCTTTTGTAAGATTGCTGAAGATTTCTGCGCATTGACAGAACATTCCAGAGTTTTTTTGCCCCCTGTTGCCAGCGATCAATTACTCCACTTATCACGCGGAGCTTTCATGAACCATAGGATCATCTACTACTCCTTATTGTTTGTTATTTTCGTGTATCCCGCACTTTTGCTGGCGCAATCGCAGCAGGAGATCGTTCGTGTTGACTCCACAGCGGAAGCCTCCAACTCCGCGGCCGGCATGGAAGGTTCCGTTCCCTCCAAGGTCGCGATTCCCAAAGTTTCCACAACGCTGCACGTGGTTGCCGCTGCACCGGGCGCGCTGGATGCCCTGGCCCCGGCCACCAATGTCACGCAGGCCGAGATTCTCTCCTCTGCAGGAACTTACGGAGACTTCAGCCGTTATCTGCAAGTAATGCCGGGCACGGTGTGGGTCTCGGATCTGAGCAACGATGTGCTGGTGCGCGGCGGCCATCCCACGGAGAATCTCTTTGTCGTCGATGGCGTAGAAGTGCCGAATATCAACCACTTTTCGCTCTCCAGCTCGAGCGGCGGGTTCACCTCCATGATTGATTCCACGTCAGTCGGAAGCATGGAGATGAGAGATGATGTCTACGATGCGGCTTACTCCAGCCGCCTCTCGTCTCTTATAGAGATTCATACCCGCGATTTAGGAGAGGCGCGCCAGGCGGGCAATCTCTCCGCTGGCATAGCTGGCGCGGGCGGGCTTTTTCAGCGAGCCCTGGCCAACAGGGGCAGCCTGCTGCTTTCGGCGCACCGCAGCATTTTAAATCTCGTCACCAACGATATCGGCATCAATGGCGTTCCAACTTACAGCAACGGCATGGCGCGTTTGGAGCTTAACCCCACTGACCGTGACACGCTCTCGGTTCTCAGCCTAAGCGGCGCCGATTCCATCAATATGACTCCCTGCCCTTCGCCCGGCGCGACCAGCATCTATCAGACCCAGTATTCCGGCTGGCGCTCGACCGAGGCGCTTAGTTGGAGGCATAACTACTCTCCGCGAGTTACCACCAATCTTATCGCCAGTTCGTCACTTACGAAACAGAATATAGGTCAGCACCAACAAATTGGCGAAGTTCTCGATAGCAGCGGTAACTGCCACACGGTAACTCTGCTGCCCGCTTACAACGAAGATTCGCGCACTGGGCTATCAGCGTTGAACTACGAGTTACGGGCCGACCTGCACGGCTGGCTTTTCTCGGCAGGCGCCAGCGGCAAACTAACTACCCCGGACGATTCAGTAGCCCAGCCCAATGGCCAGTTATCTCCCTTCAGCGCCGATCCAACGCGCTCCGACGCCGTCACCTTTCAGCGCAAATTCTCGACTGGCCAAAGCGCAGCCTTCGTCGAAGCAGAAGGCAGTCTGGGCAAACGTTGGATGTTATTGGCAGGCCTGCGCGCCGAGAGCTTCGCCATCACCGGCACTTATGCCCTTGACCCGCGCCTCTCGGTGGCCTACCGGCTCAACAACCGCCAGACCCTCCACGGTTCCATGAATATCTCTTCGCAGTTGCCCCCTATCATGGACATGATCAGTTACCCCGGCAATCGCAATCTGCAACCCATTCAAGCTCGTCAGGGCGCGTTGGGCATGAGGCTTTGGCAGGCCGGCTGGGGCACTCTCGACGCCGAAGCCTACCAGAAGAGTTACCGGCGCGAAGCAGTCTCCACCGAATATCCGGCCCTGATGTTATCTAATATGGTCGACACGCTGGGTCAGGGATTTGTATGGCTCCCGCTGGCCAGCTACGGAACGGCCCAGTCTCGCGGCCTGGAACTGGCCCTGCGCACGCACTTGCGCAGCCGTGCGCAACTGTTGCTTTCCGCTGCCCGCTCCCAAACCACATACCGCGCTCTCGACGGCATTCGCCGCAACGGCAACTTCGACACTCCCATGTCGGCCACCGCGCTGGGCAACATTCGCGTGTGGAAGGGAATCCAGCTTGACTTGCGCGATTCGGCTTCCAGCGGCCGCCCTTACACGCCCTTCGACGTGGCCGACTCGCTTGCGCAGAGCCGCGGCATCTACGATCTGTCCCGTGTCAATGCCATGCGCGGCCCGCTCTACAACCGCCTCGACCTCGAAGTGGAACGCCGCATCCGTGTGCCAAAGGGTGTCTTCGACCTGCACGCCGGCGCGGAGAACATTCTCAATTGCGGTAACCTGATGGGCTACGTCTGGCTCAACGACTGCCAGGTCTCGTGGGGCTGCGGCAACAGCAGCGGCCTGCCCATCGCCAAGGCTGACCAGATGGGCCGCTACCCCGTCTTCAGCCTGCGCTACGAGTATTAGACTGCTTTCGCCTTCTTCGCCATCGCTGTTATTCTCAAAACGTGATTCCGCGTTCAAGTTATAACCGATTCGTTGCCGCGAGTTTTCTTCTGACCGTAGCCCTGCTAATCTTCTCGTCTCTCTCCGCCTGCCACCGCGAGCAGCAGGCCGTCGCCAACGTCGCCCAGGACGCGGTCAATGCCGAGCACCAGGCCCAGGCCGAAGCAGCCGTCCGCGAGCAGCAGCGCGCCGCACTGGCCCTGATTCCGTTGCCCACCAAGAGTATGTATGTGGATGTGCTTGAGCCGGGCGCGTGGGATAATCCCTTTCTAACCGTCGGCCCTGACTCCCTCAACCTGCGCATCAACCTGGCCGACGCCAATCCCAGCTCCATGGGCAAGGGAACCATGCTCCGCCCCCGGGCCGCCCGCCGCCAGGAGATCGTCTTGCGCCCCGCAGATCTGGCCCAGGCCATCACCGCCCTGCCTCCCGGCGCATGGCGCTATGGCCGCGTCATTGCCGTCGCCGAGTCGCCTCAAGCCAGCCCCAAGGACCGCCCCCAGATTCGCCGCAACGTCGAAGCCATCATCCAACAGCTCAACGACCTTGGTCTCGTCGTCGATGAGTGGCCCACACGGTAATTCCTTCTCGCTTGACCTTGTAAAGTTTCGCAGTTCACAGGTTGCGTATTTCTATGAGGACGGCCTGTGGATGTCTATGATTTTGAATGGGCTGGGCGCGACTCAACAGTTTTACAGACAATATTTTCTTCGCTAGGAAAGATGCCTTCAGTATGGTGGAAAGGATGGGGCTCCCGTCACTTCAAATATAAAGACGAATCTGGATGTAAAACTGAGCAAAAGCAGTATGATTAGTAAAATTCAATACATAGGCAGGTTCGTATGTCTAAAACTGGTTACCCTCGCATTCATCGTGCGGTATTGTGTTTTGCAGCTCTTGGCAGCTTTTCCGCGCTCATGGCTGGGTGTGGTGGAGGGGGTGGTGGAACCCCGCCACCTGCTGGGGACTTTTCGATTTCCGCTTCGCCGGCGAACCTGACTCTCGGAACCGGAGATAGCCAGACAGTGACCGTGTCTGCAGCGGAGGTGAATACTTTTACGGCGAGCATCAGTGTGTCAGTCAGTGGGCTGCCGGCAGGAGTCACGGCTTCGCCGTCCACATTCAGCCTGACGCCTGGAAATCAGCAAGTGGTTACGCTCAGCGCGGCGGCAACGGCTACAGAAGGCACGGTTTCCATTACATTTACAGGGACTTCCGGTAGTCTTAGTCATAGCTCACATACGTCGTTGAGCGTCGTCGCGGCAGTTACTGGAGTCCACCCCCCCATTCGCACCCGTTATCTGCGCACGAACTCGTTCTACGATTTTAATTCACTGCAGATTTCGCCACCTCATTTCACGGTCTACGATGCAGCGCACAAGCAGTTTTTTGTCAGTAATCCCTACATGAATGAGATCGATGTCTTCAGTGCAACTCAGGAGACTCAAATCGCGGCGATCTCAGTTCCAATGCCGTGGGGGATTGATGTTTCTCCCTACAATGGAAGCCTCTATGCGGGTACATTGATCGGGGATGTCTATCAGATTGACACGTCAACGCTGAGTGTTACTAATCGTTACCCGGCGGCTTCGATCGGTCCGGATGGCTTCGCCGCACAAACGACGCTCGTACTCTCCGATGGACGCCTGGCCGTGCAGGGGGGAGCGGGAGGAATCCTTGGCGTTGATGGTTTTGGCGTCGTTGCGGTATGGAATCCACTTACCAATGCCCTTGATACCGGGACGAACGGCAGCGTTTGTAACGTCGGAAACGAGGGGACAATTGCGCTTAGCGGAGACAGAACCAGGATATTGGTGACGTGGGTGGACACAAGCGTCAGCGCCCCAATATGTTCCTATGACCCGGTTACACAGGTTGCAACCTACGGTTCATTGCCGACTCCGAATGGCTCACCTGTGAAAAGTATCATTCCTACTCCAGATGGAACGCGGTTTTTCCTGACAACGAATCTTCAGGGAGTTGCAGTCTTCGACGCGAAGACAGTGCAACTTCTCGGACAGATTCCGGGGCCCAGTTCTTATGAGGTACTTCCAAATGATGCAACCGGGGCTGTTATGAGCCTGGACGGGAAGACCTTGTATCTGATCGGGTTAGGCATTGGCGCTTTTGATGCGACAACTCTTACTCAGACTGGCTGGGTTCCCTCCTTCTATGTGCAGGATTCACAGTCAGACGTCGTTATCTCGGCTATTGATGAGACCGGCTTGATCGTTGGCCCAATCGGGCATGGTGTCGGGTTTATCGATGCTTCGCAGATGACAATCAATCAACCGACGATCTTCGGCTATGGGTTTGCGTCCCCATCGACCGGGCCAGAAACAGGAGGCACAGAAATCAGCGGCTTTACGACTGCAGACGTGACCGATAATGCTACGTTGAGCCAAATCTATGTAGGCAATCAGGCCGGGTCGAGTGCATCCTTTACAATAACGGGAAAAAACACACAACCCACGCCGCATGTGATCACTCCGCCTAGTAATCTGGCGGGCGCCGTCGATTTGACGGTTGCCCTGAGTGATAACGGAGTCGGAATTACGCCGGAAGGCTTCAGCTATGGACCGACCATTCTGGAGGTTATTCCGAATGGAGCCACGGCGGAAGGCGGGCAAACCGGCACGATCATCGGGTACGGTTTTGGGGATTCGACATCAGGGGTCCAAGTGACGGTGGATGGAAAGGCTGCTCCGGTCACAGCGATAAACGGCTACATAATTGAACCATATCCTTTCCCGCAGAATTCGCTGCAGTTCACAATACCTCCAGGATCAGCGGGCACTGCCGTCGATGTTACGGTGACCACGCCTTCCGGTTCAGTTACCGCAACTGGAGCATTTCACTACACTGCGGCAACACAGTCGTTTCCGTTAACAGCCAATCTGCAGGCTGGGATTTATGATGCGGGCAGAGACCTTTACTATTTTACGGATCAGAAGCAGATTCAGATTCTTTCGAAGAGCACGGGAAAGTGGCTCTCGCCGATTCCCCTTCCGGGAGTGAGTAGCAAGACGCATTTACTCGCAATCTCAGAGTCTCCAGACGGCACAAAGCTCGCCGTTTCGGATTTTGGCGGCCAGTCTATTTATGTGCTCAATCCTGATAGCCCGGCATCCGCGACGAGCTATCCGATGCCCTTGGATTACAATAATACTTCCTTGCTGGCGCCAGACGGATTGGCTATCACCGACGCGGGCATCGTTTACTTTGCCACTGCGGATATTGGGGGTACGGGAACGCCGGCGTTTCATCAGCTAGACACTTCGACCGGGTCGATTATTAATCTCGGGACGATATTGAGCGGAGGTGTAAGCGACGAATTTGACCGTGTGCTTCTGAGTTCCGATGGCAGTAAAGTGTATAGCAATATTGAGGGTGAGAGCTTCTGGGTTGACACTTCAAATAACCAGATCAATTATTCAGCCGGGACTTCGAGTGGGAATGGCGGCGTACAGGATTTGGCAGTTTCGGCAGACAGCAGCACGGTGGATATCAACGGCTTACTCGCCGATCCATCTCTGAACCCTGAAACAGAACCGGCATACATCGATTGGGAGACATGGTTCCCGACCGCAGTAAACGGACAGAAGCTCAACCAGAACGGCAGTATACTGTTTCAGCCGCTTACTGATGGGATCGATATGATTGCTCGAAACACCGGTCGCTTACTCTACCGTATCCAGATTCCCGTGACTCCAGCCAATGTTTACGATTCTCTTGTGGTGGCTGAAGGGCAGAATACTTTAGCTGTCATCACTGCGACAGGCGTCTCATTTGTGGATTTGAGTAGTCTTCCGATTGCCGCGCAGTATACAAATCCGTTTCCAGATGCGACACAAACTAGAGCGGGCAGCATGGCAGAAAGGCAGACCATCTCGCCAGCTGGGCACGCTCTTTCGACTCGTTCCCTTTATTCGAGCAAACGGCCTCGACTAAGAAGCAGACTTGAGCAGTCTAATGTTTCTGCTAAAACCCAATGATGTTATTGCTGGGTATCCCAGTTCCTGTTTTTCGAACTAGGGAAAAGCGGTAGCCCACATTTCCATGTGTTCCCTGCTTCGCAATTTCACTGTTCACTATTTTATTTTCAAAACCTTGCTGTTAATTATGTGGTTAACATAGAGATAAACTCAACAGAATGAATACGTTCCACGTGGAACATTTTCGCGCATTCTAGCCCCCATTGCCGGGGTCCCCGGCGACAGGTCTTCGTCGCTGGGGTGGCCAATCCCTCACCGAAATCCTCCCAAAACCACCCCAAAACCGCCTTTTTATACCTGCTCCTTACAGATTTACATGTATCTAAATGCGCATGTTTTCCCTCAAAAATCGCGAAAAACCATGTGCATCGAACGTCATCTTTTCCGCCCTCCTCGCACCCCTCCCGCGTCCCGCGCACGCGTTATCCTTTCATCGTGGACCATTCTTCTTTTTCCGCTCTTTTAAACCAGCCGCTGCTGGATCATGAACGCTTTTCCGCCCATCGCGAACTGGAATCCCTTCTCAATAAATCCCTGCGTGGTGACGTCCGATTCGATCTCGGCTCCCGCGCCCTTTACGCAGCCGACTCCTCCAACTACCGCCAGATTCCGATAGGCGTGATTCTTCCTCGCGACGCCGCCGACGTTGAGGCCGCTCTTGCCGCCTGTCGCGCAACCGGCGCTGCCATCCTGCCGCGCGGCGCGGGAACAAGCCTCGCCGGCCAATGCGTAAACGTGGCCGTAGTCTTCGACTTTTCGCGGTACATGAACAAGCTCATCTCCATCGATCCCGCCGCAAAATTGGCGCGCGTCGAGCCGGGCATGGTTCTCGACCGCCTGCGCGAAGCCGCCGAGGCGCATCACCTCACTTACGGACCCGATCCCGCGACTCACTCGCGCTGCACGCTGGGCGGCATGATCGGCAACAACAGTTGCGGTGTTCATGGCCTGATGGCCGGCAAAGTGGTGGACAACGTCGAATCGCTGGACATTGTGCTCTACGACGGCACTCGCATGACCGTGGGCCGCACCGCGCCCGCCGAGCGCGAAACACTCATCCGCACTGGCGGCCGTGCAGGGCAAATCTACGCGGATCTCGCCCGCTTGCGCGACCGTTACGCCTCGCTCATCCGCGAAAGATTCCCTCGCATTCCCCGCCGCGTCTCGGGTTACAACCTCGACGAGTTGCTCGACGAGAACGGCTTTCACGTGGCTCGCGCGCTGGTCGGTTCGGAGGGAACATGCGCCACCATCGTCTCCGCCACGCTCAACCTCACCGCCAGTCCGCCCTTCCGCGTGCTCGCCGTGTTGGCCTTCACCGACGGCTTTCTCGCCGCTGACGTTGTGCCGCGCGTTCTGGAGTTCAATCCCATCGGACTGGAAGGCTTCGACGGTCTGATCGTCGATTTCATGCAGCGCAAGAAGCTCGCCGTGGACGATGTCGCTCTGCTTCCGCCCGGCCGCGGATTTCTGCTGGTGGAGATGGGCGCATGGGACGCAGCCGAGGCGCAAGCCAAGGCCGAAGCTCTGATTCGCGCGGCGCAAGCCTGGCCCGAGGCGCCCGTGGCTCGCATCTACAACGCCGCTGACGCCGCCCGCATTTGGCACGTGCGCGATTCCGCTCTGGGCGCAACCGCCTTTGTACCCGGCGAGCCGGAACGCCACGAGGGCTGGGACGACGCCGGCATTCCTCCCGCAAAACTGGGCGCGTACTTGCGCGGGCTCTCTGCTCTCATGGCCGAGTTCGGCTACAACAGCCCGCTCTATGGACACTACGGCCAGGGCTGCGTCCACATGCGCATCAACTTCGACTTCCGCTCGCAAACAGGCGTGCGCAACTTCCGCGCGTTCATCGACCGCGCCGCCGATCTCGTCCTCAGCTTCGGCGGCTCGCTCTCCGGCGAGCACGGTGACGGACAGGCCCGCGCCGCCCTGCTGCCCAAGATGTTCGGCCCCGAGTTGATCCATGCCTTTCAGGAGTTCAAGGCCATCTGGGATCCTGCGAACCGCATGAATCCCGGCAAGCTCTCCGATGCCGTCCGCGTTTACGATCCCATCGAGAATCTGCGCCACGCGCCTTCAGTTCACAGCCATGCACAAACGCAGCTGGAAACTCACTTTGTCTTTGCCGCCGATAGAGGCTCTCTGGAGCGCGCTACCGAACGCTGTGTCGGCGTGGGCGCCTGCCTCAATACCATAGGCGGCGTCATGTGCCCCAGCTACCGCGCCACCGGCGAGGAGCAGCACTCCACCCGCGGCCGCGCTCGCCTGCTTTGGGAGATGCTGGCCGGCGCCTTGCGCAAGGAAGGACTTCGCAGCAAAGCTGTCCACGAAGCTCTCGATCTCTGCCTCAGTTGCAAGGCCTGCAAGACTGAGTGCCCTGTTGCTGTCGATATGACCGCTTATAAGTCCGAGTTCCTGGCCCAACTATACAAGCACCGCTTGCACCCGCTGCACCACTACATCTTTGGCTTTGCCGACAAGCTGGCCAGCCTGGGTTCAATCTTCCCCGCGATGACCAATGCCGTATTGACCGGTCCGCTCACCAGCCCGCTCATCAAGCGCATCGCGGGCGTAGCGCAGGAGCGCAAAATGCCACGCCTGGCCGCGAAGAGCTACAGAAAAATCGGAGTTACTACCGAGCCGGCCAGCAAACTGCCGCCCGGCGCATGGGTAGCTTTCAAGGCTAGCGGTCAATGGCACGGCGAGGCACCGGTACCTCCGCCTCCGCCGCAGGTTGTCATTCTCTGGCCCGACACCTGGAACAACTACTATCACCCGCAAACCCTGTCCGCTGCCGAAAAGGTTCTCACCCAGGCAGGCTTCCGGGTTCAAATCCCTAAGAGACCCATCTGCTGCGGACGCGCGCTCTACGATTTCGGCTTGCTCGGCACAGCCCGCGCTTACCTGGTCCGGGTCTTCGACCGCATGGCTGCGGAGATTGATGCCGGACTCCCGTTCATCTTCCTCGAACCCAGCTGCGCCAGCGTCTTCCGTGATGAGGCGCTGGAGTTATTTCCCGACAACCCGCGAGCACAGAGCATGAGCCGGCAGGTTTGGCTGCTGGCCGACTGGCTGGCCGCCAAAGCTCCTGAGTGGGTTGCTGGCAGGCTTCAGGGCGAGCAGATAATCCTCCACTGTCACTGCCACCACAAAGCTGTCTTCGGCGGCCCTGCTAATGAGATGGCCCTGCTGAAGAAAGCTGGCGCCGCGGTTGAACTCATTAACTCCACTTGCTGCGGCATGGCCGGACCCTTCGGCTTCGAGGCAGACAAGATCGAGGTCTCCAAAGCCATCGCCAAACTTGACCTGCTTCCGGCGGTCAACTCCGCCGCGCCCGAGACACTCCTCGTCGCCGACGGCTTCAGTTGCCGCGAACAGATCAACCAGTTATCAGATCGCAAGGGGATGCATTTTGCCGAGGTTGTGGCAGGCTCACGACGGAGCGATAAGTAAGCCGCGCAACAATCAAAAACACCGAATGTACGGCCCGGACATGCCGAAAATAACTCACATCAGACGGTAACTTCCCTCGCCCCAGGGAATTTCAACGACTACTGAACATTCCGGCGCGGCCAATTTCAGCTTGAGCGAACCTCTATTCTTGCCGTTTACGGCGGGAAACTCGGTCGTTACGGCATGGCCCTGCGCGTTAACGTTGAACTGTCTCGTCTCCTGCGTGTCGTCTGAGAATAATTGGAACGGGACTACAGTGTTTGCCGGAAGTCCGTCTGCGTATACCAGAACCGCCGTGGCATCGGGCTGTGCGAGCCGCACTTCAAGCCGGCAGTCTTTATCGATGTTTTCACTCGGGAACGGAACCACAGTGCCATAGACAAGAATATCTTTGTTTGAGGAAGTGAGCGCGTACCGGACAGGCTCAGCCCGCGCCGCCTGCACAGCTAGTTGGAGCTCGTCGTCCCCGGCGAAGTCGCTGTTCTCCTGTTCCTGACTGGGCTTTTTCTTCATCAAAAGTCCCTTGGCGTTTATATAAATTTCGCCGGGAAGAGTATGCGGATCCGACCCAATCTTCCATACTGTCAGAGTATATTTCTTGTTTACCGGGGCTCCTAAAACGTAAGCGCGGTAGCGCACAAGCCGCTTACCGGAAGAGGTCGTCTCATCTATTTGGGAAAATTGGAAGTTCAATCCATCAGGATTATTTTTGCTGGGCTGATTTTCGTCCCAGCTTATCTGCCTCTGGAGCAAATCCTGTGTTTTGAACGGTATTGTCTGCTTAGAAGATTGCGCAGGAGTACCCGGCCCAATGAAGGCCAGGCATAGACACGTCAGCACGCTCTGGAGGGCAATCCGAGCAGGAGAGGGCATGCCACATTTTCCGATATTTGCCACCTGCCCGCAAGTGCCCTTCCACTAGAAATTCAGCGTAATCTTTGCCGTCAGCGCCCTGGGAGTTACATAGTGCGTGCCGCTGAATGTAGAGAGAAAGTTATACAGCGCGTATTTGTTGGTGACATTGATGGCCGTCATGTCGAAGTTCACCTTGTAGCGATTGGCGTGGAAGAGGTTGTCCTTGCCAACGGAGGCGTCGAAAAGGTTGCGCGGCGCAATGCGCTGCGGGTTCTTGTCGTTGTCTCCCGTATTTGGAGCAGGGATGCTGATCAGACTCGAAGAAAACTGGGAAGCCAGACAGACGCTCGGCAGCGGATTCGTGGGAGTAGCCTTGACGCCGTTGCAGGTGAAGCCGGCCTGAAACTCCTCATCTGCGGTCAGCGGGATACCGATCGCGTTCACCATCGAGATTGCCGGCTGCCCGCTGAGCGTAGTGGAGGAGGCAAGGCATGGACTGTTGGGGTCAGCAGTACCGTAGCAGGGTGCGTTGCCCGCTACAAGACCCGAGTCGTAGCGCCAGTTAAAGCCTCCCCACAGGCCGTTCAACACCTTACCCTTGGAATACGTGTACTGCAGGTGTGTGGTCTGGTTGAACTTTTCATCGTGATCAATGCGGAAGGGCAGGCCGGTCTGGCCCACCGTGGCTCCCGCTCCGGCAACCTGCGGCGGATAGAACCGGGCGGCCACCGAAGAGGCAACAAGATAGGCGCTGAAGCCGTGAACTTTGGGAATATCCGCACGCAGAGCATAACCCGGAATCTTCGAGCTATGCCAGTCGATGGGAAAGGTGATGGGCGTATTGCCCAGCACGCTGAAGTCGAAGGCATTGTGCGTGTACTTCCAGATATACTCTCCGCTGAACACGGCCCACTTGCCGAAGGCCTGCTGCATGCCAGCATGGAACTCGTTGCGGAAGCCCGGCCGCAGCGTTCCCGATACGCCGGGAGTGCAATTCAGCAGCGGCGCCAGCACCGCGTTCGAGCATCCCGTACTCGACAGCACCAGATTCTCGTTGAAGGGCGTCTCCAGCGTGCGCGCATAAGATATGCGCAACACCGTCGTCGTCGGCTTGATGTTATACGCAATACCCACGCGTGGCTCTGTCTGGGTGGCAGAGGTCAGTCCGTTGTAAACATCCCCGCGCAGCCCCAGGTTGAAGAGCCAGTTACCGGCCTTGATCTGGTCCTCAACATACAAGCCAAGCTCCTTCACGTCGGTATGTCCGGTGGAGTTGTAGTAACTTCCGCCGCGGGTAAGATCGTAAGGCGCCAGCACCGGAAGGTAACCCGGATTTGCGCCGTTGGGGCATGAGGAATGGAGGGTGTAACCGGCCGCAGGATTGCCGCTCACGTCCAGGCAGGGCGAGTTATAGTACGCATCCACAACGCCCAGGCTGTCGTTCTCTCGTAGAAAAGTCTGTCCATACTGCACGCCGGCTTTCGCGGTGTGCATTCCCTTGGCGTAGGAAACGTCAGAATGGACCGCCGCGTTGGTCAGCGTACGATACTGCGAAATGGATGAAGTTTGCAGGTTGGCCGGCCCCAGGTCGGCCAGGGGATTGCCGCTGGGATAATAGTTATATTCGTCCCTGCGGACAAATGCTCCCAGGTTGAAAACCGTATTATTGCCGATGATACGCGTGTATGTGGGAGAGACATTAATGGTCCCGATCTTCGAAAGCTGATCGGTATTGCCCACATTGCCGAAGACCGGGCTGGCGCTCGTGCCGCCACTTACCACGTTCTGCACATTCAGGTTGTCATAAGCATTAGGCGTCTGAAACCACGAACGGCTGTAGTTCACGTCCAGGTGGATGGAATCTACCGTAGTGAAGTTATAGTCTACGCGATCAAAGACGTTTTGCTCGTTGCCCTTGTCGTGAAAGACAGCAAACTCCGGCGGATCGAGAAAGCGGCCGGAGTTAAGACCATCAACCTCAATGAAGTTTCCCCACTTCTTGCTGCCATAGGCCAGGTCAAAGCCGGCTGAAGCCGACCCGAAGGAGCCGTAAGAGCTACTCACGCTACCGGTGGGCTTTGTGACTCCCTGTCCTGAGCGCGTGGTGGCCACGATCACCAGGCTGGTCTTGCCGCCATACTCGGCCGGCGGTGCTCCGCTGATCACCTCGATGGATTGAATCGAGTTAGCCGGAATCTGGTTGGAGAAGACCTTGCTTTGCTGGTCGGTGATCGACTGGCCGTCTACCGCGAAGGAGTTGGATGCGTGGTCGCCCAGGCCGTGGAAAAGACCATTGGAATCGGACGCCACGCCTGGTGTGGAAAGCGTGACCAGGGAACTGAGAGTGGAAGACTCGCTCTCCATCGGAACCTTGATGAATTGATCGCGATCCACATCGGAATGGAAGGTGGGATCGGTTTCGATGAGGTCGCCACTGGCCTCGACGGTAATAGTCTGGGAGGCGGCTGCAACCTGGAGGGTCAGGTTGAGGCTCGTTCCCACCACCGACCGAAGCTCGAATTCCCTACTTAACTGAATAAAGCCTTTAGCGGAGACTCTGATCCGGTAAGAGTTGAACGGAACGTTGGAAAACACAAATTGGCCGGTGGCGTCTGTCTGAAGAGTGCGCAAAAGGCCGCTGCGGGCATTATCCAGAGTGACCGTTGCGTTGGGAACCACAGCGCCGGAGGGATCGGTGACTGTGCCGCGCACAGCGCCTGCGTTACCGCTTTGGGCGGACGCGGAAAGCGTCACGAAGACCAAGACTAGAACAGGAAGAACACGAAGAATCGTGCCGAGTTTAAACGGCATTAGAAACCTCCATATGATGGCTGAATAATAAAAAAATCTGACCGTGGCTCTCGTCGCCACGGCAATCTCTGGACAAGAGACCATCCTTTCGATTTAATGATCAAACTGCCGAGATGCGCCGGAACTACGCCTGAAAATAACACGGCGCAACCGGAAACAAGCTGAAACTGAAGATCGAAGGATGGCTAAACGCCTGCCGGCGGGGGGCGTGTATAGAGCTTGGGGTGCCAGTGGCGGACAACCACGCGCGCCTCGACAATCGGCGCAGCGCTCCCTATTTTGACCAGGATGACAGCTGCCGCCATTACCGCAACCGGCGCCGCCGAATGCATCGCGATGCACAGCGAGCAATGGTCTGCATCCCGGTCCAGCGGGTGCATATGAACCGCCTGAACCACGGCCAGCAGCGCCATCAGGGCCAGGCACAGAAAAGCGGCTGCCCCAAAAGCACGCGGCTTCCGGCGGCGGCTCCCGCTGAAATCTGCCTGTAACCCTGTCAACATTTCATCCCCAGCTTCTAGAATACACAGTATTGGACGCAGCAGCAGCGGCCGAGGTTCCAATTTCTGCGCGGTTTTGGTTCTTATCGTGCTGCCAACGCTTCCCCGGCTGTTTCGTCTAGACTGATGTACTATGCTCCATTCCCGCTCATTCCGGCATGCCCTGTTGGCGCTCCTGCTGGCCGTGGCCTCTTCTGGCGTCGCTCAGACTCAGAAGCCATTGCCGCTCAAGCCCAGCCAACCCGCTACGGCCGTCAATCATCGCCTTATTCTCAGGGACGGAAGTTATCAAATTGTCCTCAAGTACAAGATTGTCGGCGACCGCGTGCGCTACATTTCCGCCGAGCGGGCCGGAGAGTGGGAGGAGCTTCCCGTGGCGCTGGTGGACTGGGAGGCCACCCGCAATTGGGAGCAGAATCATGCCGCTGTAATCAAAGAAGTCTCCGCGGCAATGGAAGAGGCTGCGGAGATTGATAAAGAGGAAGCCACTGAGCGCGATGAGCTAAAGGCGCGCCGTCCCGAGGTCGCCACGGGCCTCAATCTGCCCGACGAGGACGCTGTCTTTGCCCTGGACACCTTCGAGGGCTCTCCCGAACTTGTCGAGTTGGTAGCGGTTGACATGGACATAAACGCCAAATACCGCCATGGGCTGAGCACGCTGAATCCGCTCTCCACAGCCAAAGGCAGCATTGAGCTGGAAGGCGCGCACGCCCGTGTTCATCTGCACGTCGGCTCTCCGGTTATTTATCTGTCGCTGGCCGCTCCCGACGCCTATACGGTTCTCTCCCACTCCCTAACGGTGCAGACGGGCAACTCCAAGGAAGTGGCCAACCGCAAGCACGGCGCGCATTCGCCCACCTCCGGCTTCGCCATCGTTCGCGCCGATGAGCGCAACACCGTGCGCATCATAGGCGCCATCCACGTCAGCCGCTCCGGCGCGGTTACCCCGGACAAGAATGTGATTCTCGCCAAGGTCGAGGAGCTCCCCGGCAAGCACTGGCTCAGGATTACACCGCAAAAACCGCTTGATCCCGGCGAATACGCGTTGGTGGAGATTATCTCCGCATCCGAGATCAAACAATCCGTCTGGGACTTCAGCGTAGACCCGCAGTCCGGCGACAATGAGAGATCGATTGGGCCGATTGTGAAGTAAAATGGCTTGCGCGTAAATGCGGTAACATATTACATTTCTGGATCTACCAATTATTACTTCTTCTGCCTGTTTTGCTCTTCTTTCTGTATCTCCTTTTGTTCCTCTTGTGTAGCCTGATCTCCCGCTTGATTTCCTGCACGCACACCACGAGCACATCTGTTGGCCACATCCCCACCAATCTCTTTTAGATTAGCGAGAACTTTGCGTTCGGTCTTGGGATTCATACCGCCACCGTCTGCCACGCCAGCCATTGTGCATAGATATAGTTGCCTTCGATGGGAGAACGTCGCCAACACTGCGAGAAAATCCTTTGGATTCATTTCCAGTTGATCGCCGTAGAACTCTCCCAAACCTTCTGAAGTAGATGCATTCCATCCGTCGTAACGAGCAAGGAGCGGCTGCAATATCTCCTTGTGGCCCTGTTCGTAGAGCCTAATCAGCATTGCCATTGTTCCGTCATCACCGTCTCTGCGCCAGATTTTCAACAATTCATCGCGGTTGCGTTCGTAATCGTACCCGAGCATGGCAAGTAGACAGATAGCCAGTTGCCTACGCCATTCAGTCTCGTCGCGCTTGACTGCCACGAGTAAGCGTATTGCACGCGCTTTCTCTGGTGGCTTCAACGCCAACGATCGCGGCGGTACATCGTTTGGAGCCAACTGCTTAAGAATATCTTCGGGGTCAACAGGACTTACTCGACTGTGGTTTATTGGCGCAGTTTGGCCTGAAACTTCTGTGCAGCCAGAGATTAACCCAATAGCCAGAAATAATCCCCAAAAACAAGTACGAAATCTCACAAAACTTCCCTCCACTGATTTCCGACTAAACCTACTAAATCCGCCGCACGCCGATATTGTCGAATTACGGGTTGAGGCTGAGAATAGAAAAATCGGCTGGCATGCCCTCTACTCCCGCACGGCAATCCCCAGCGCCTTCATCTTGCGGTAGAGATGGCTGCGTTCCAGGCCAAGCAGCTCGGCGGCGCGGCTCATATTGTTGCGGGATTCCTCGATCTTTTTGAGGATGAACTCGCGCTCGTAGGCGTCGCGCGCCTGTTGCAGCGTTGAGAACTCCTCCGTCGAACGCGTGCCGGCCTTATGGGTGAGCGGCGGCAGGTGCTTGCGTTCGATGCGTAGCGTGCGTGGATTGAGAATCATCACCCGTTCGATCACATTCTTCAGCTCGCGCACGTTTCCCGGCCAATGGTATTGCGCCAGCGTCTCCAATGCCTCCTCGCCGATCTCCATGCGCGGGCGTCCATACTGGCGGCCAAACTCCGCCAGAAACTCGCGCGTCAGCGGCGGTATGTCCTGCTTGCGCTCCCTCAGCGGCGGCACAAAAAACGGCACTACATTGAGCCGGTAGAAAAGGTCTTCGCGGAAGTTGCCCTTAGCGATCTCCTCTTCCAAATCCTTGTTGGTAGAGGCGATCAGGCGCACATCCACGCGGATGGCTTGCGTGCCTCCCACCGGGGTAAACTGCTGGTCGTCGAGCGCGCTGAGCACCTTGGATTGCGTCTTGAGGCTCATGTCCCCCACTTCGTCCAGAAACAGCGTCCCGCCGTTGGCGCGCTCCAGTGTTCCGCGCTGCTCGGGCAAGCCGCCCGGCTGTGCGCCGTGCCGGTAGCCAAACAGCTCTGCCTCAATGTGCGCCTCGGGGATGGCGGCACAGTTCAGCTCCACAAAAATCTGGTCGCGCCTCAGGCTCTCGGCGTGAATGGCGCGCGCGATCAGCTCCTTGCCGGTTCCCGATTCTCCGTAGATGAGCACCCGCCCGTTGGTGGGCGCCATCAGGCGAATCTGCTGGCGCAGTGCCTTCACCGGCACGCTTTCTCCGGTCAGCACCGAGCCCACGCTGAACTGCCGCTTGAATTCCAGGTTCTCCGCGCGCAGCCGTCTTGCCTCGACGGCGTTTTTCAGCACGATCAGCGTGCGCTCAAGCGATAGCGGTTTTTCCAGAAAGTCGTACGCGCCCAGTTTGGTGGCTTTTACCGCGCTTTCGATGGTGCCATGGCCGCTGATGATCACCACTTCGGGCCGCTGCTCGGCTCCCTGGCTGTGAATGTCACTCAGCACGTCGAGGCCGTCGCGGTCAGGCAGCCATATGTCCAGCAGAACCACGTCATAAGGCGCGTCCTCCAGCAGCACCATCGCCTCGGCCGCCGTGGCTGCCGTGGCCACACCGTAACCCTCCTCGCGCAGAATCTCTTCAAGAGAAGCGCGAATCTCCGCCTCGTCGTCCACTACCAGAATGTGATTCATGCGTGCGACCCTCCAGGCGAATCCGCTTTCGCCGCGACGGACTCATGCTTCGCTTCCGGCGCAGCTTCCATCAGCGGCAGCCGCATCAGGAAGCGCGCGCCCTTGGGGCTGTTGGCCTCGGCGCGCAGACTGCCTCCATGCTCCTGCACGATCTTGGCCGCGATGGATAGCCCCAGCCCCGTGCCGCGATGCTTGGTCGAGTGGTATGGCAGAAACAGCCGCTCGCGAATTTCATCGGTCAGCCCGTGGCCTGTATCGGAAACCACAATCTCAACCGACCCGCCATCTTCGCTCAGCGAGCTTTGCACCCCCAGCACGCGCAACAAGCTGCCCTGCATGGCCTCGGCAGCGTTGTCGATCAGATTGGCCAACGCGCGTCGAATGGCCTCCGCATCGGCCAGCACCGGCGGCAGGCCCGGTTCCAGCTTGCACTCCACTGTAATGCCCTCCAGACGGCCGGCAAAAAGCGCCAGCGCCTCCTCCGCCACTTGATTCACATCGCAGGCGCGCGGCTGCGGCGCGGGAAACTCGGCCAGTGCGGAGAACTGGTCCACCAGCATGCGCAGCGTGCTCACGCAGCTCAGAATCATTTCGCTGCACTTGCGAATGACTGCTGGTGAGTCCGGCTGGGCGTGGTCCAGGTGTCTGCTGATTCGCTCGGCGGAGAGTGCAATGGGCGTCAACGGGTTCTTGATCTCGTGCGCTACCCGCTGCGCCACCTCTTTCCACGCCAACTGCCGCTGCGCCCGCAAAAGTTCCGTCGTGTCCTCCACCACCAACACCGTGCCCGGCCGTCCCTTCGTCAGATCAAACCGCGCGCTGGTGATGGCCAGATGCAAAATGCGGCCCAGGTCATGGAACTCAATCTCCGTGAATGCGGCGCCCATGCGGTGGCCGCGGCGAATCACGCCAGCCATATCCTCCGCGCACTCGGCTGGAAACAGCGATTCAATCTTCTCCCCGCCCAGGCTGACGTCCACGCGACGCCCCAGCAGCGCCGCAAAGGCGCGATTGGATTGCAGCACCTTACCCGTGTCATCCAGCGTAACCACCCCCGACGGAATCGTCTCGACAATGGTTTCCAGCTCGCGGCGGCGCTCTTCAATGGCCAGGTTGGCTGCGTTCAATTGCGCGGTTGAGGTTTCTGCCAGCTTCCGGCTGGTGTCCAGATCGGCCGCCATATGGTTGAAGGCGCGCACCAGTTCGTCCATCTCCCCGGTGGCAGGAAGCAGTACGCGATGGTCGTATTTGCCCGTTGCTATCTCGGACATTGCCACGGCCAACGCCTCCACTGGGTTGGTAATCTGCCTGGAAAGAAACAGCGCCAGCCACACGCTGGAGAAGAACACAAATACGGTTATCAACAGCAGAATCAGGAAAAATGTAGTGCGGATGTTATTGCGCGTGCGAAATAGCTTCCAGTATGTGTCTGTGCCTGAGCGGATACGCGCCGTGGTCTGGCTTAGCCCTTGCGGCATAGGCAGCGCCGTCACCACTACCTTGCCCGAGGGTGCAGCCGATATGCCCAGCGCGTATTCCTGATCCGCGATCCTGATCACCGGCTGGTCGTTGCGCTGCGCCAATGTCAGCAGGCTAGCCGAGAGCGGCCCCCTGAGAGAGATTGCGGTTCCCCGCTCTCCTTCCTCCAGCCACGGAACCAATGTAGCCGGGCTTGATTCCGGCGGCGCCTGAAAACTGGCCATCACCCGCAAATCCTTGCCGTAAACCATGACAAACCCGCCGTCCAGCGTGATCCGGTGTGAGGCCAGCACCTCCTGAAGCGTGGCCGGGCTGCGCTCGGTAGCGCCGGAGGCGACAATCGACTCCGCCTCGCCTCGCGCATTGCTGGTTACGTACTGCGCCAGCTCCATGACTACCTTGTTCGAATCTTCGCGCAACTGCGTCGTATTCGGAGAAAACCACCTGTCCAGCGACCGGTTCATCAGCTGATAGCTAAATAGAAACATAAAAACTGCAGGCATCAGCGCAATCAACACAGCACCCAGCACCATCCGCGAGCGCAATCGCGCTCCCAGTCCGCTGCTTCCCTGCCCGGTGTAAATCTTCAGTATGTTACGCAGCAGCAGCATCAACAACAGCAGCAGCAGCAAAAACACCAGCCCTGTCAGACTGGTAAAGATCAGTGTCTCGCCGGAAGTCTCAGGATTGAGAAAATTTAAATTGAAGGTGTAATGCCAGATTCTGACCGGCAAAGTAGTGTTAAAGGCTTGCAGCGCGCTCAGCACGAGGAGGATCAGCAGCCCTAAGGCTGCATACAGAGCAACCTTACGCCACCGGGATTCGCCGCTGAACACCATGCGGCGATTATAGTGCTGAAAGGTGTCGAATGTGCCGGATCATTTCTTCGCCATAACATACGCCCGGTGAAACACTCCCAGCTTTTCCACGACTTGGCGTATCTTCTCCGTGGGCGGCAAAATGGTGGTGCGGAAGTGGGCCGTGCCCTCCACCTGGCCGAAGCCCGATCCCGGTACTACGCAGATGCCGGTCTCTTCCAGCAGCGCCATGCAGTAGTCTTCATCGCTTTTGCCCGCCGGCAGCGTGATGCGCGGAAAGGCATACATCGCGCCGGCGATCGCATTGCAGGTGATTCCATCAATCTGATTTAATCCCTCCGCCAGCAGAGCCGCCCGCTTCTTCATCTCCTCCAGAATGGTCTTCTTCTCGCGGTTGTAAAGCTCGTAAGAGGGATCTCCCGGCTTTGGCGGATGAACCATGGCATATGTGGCCACTTGTCCGGCAAGGTTGGAGCAAAGGTTCACTGACTGCACCTTGAGAATCTGCGCGGCCACATCCGCTGGTACGTTGCGGTACTCGAAGTAGCCGCCGCGCACCCCGCACTCACCCCAAAATCCCTTCGAGCAGGAGTGAAAGCTGAACAGCGACACATCCTCGATCTCCCTGGCTTCAAGTACCCGTGCGAAGGACACGAACTTGTCGCCGGGCAGGTAGACGTTCTCCTGGTAAACTTCGTCGGCTAGCACCGCCAGCCCATGCTCGCGCGCGAACGCCAACACCATGTCGATGTTCTTCTCATCCAGCACGGCCCCGGTGGGATTGCCCGGATTGATAATGCAGATGGCCTTGACCCTTGTTCCCTGGGCGCGGGCCGCGCGCAGCGACTCCTCCAGCATGGAGCGGTTCAGCTTCCAATGATCGGCCTCGTCCAAATAGTAGGGAACGATCCGCCCCTCGTAGAGCGTGATGGTGGCGCTGTATAGCGGGTACTGGGGGATGGGAATTAGTATGCCATCCGCGGGACCGGCCAGCAACATTTTCAGAATCGTCTGCACACCCTTGCTGGCGCCGTCGGTCAGGAAAATAGCCTCTGGATCGGCGTCTATGCCGTCTCTCTGATGGATAAACTCTGCCACCGCCTCGCGGATGAAACGCACGCCCTTGCTCTCGCTGTACGCGCCCAATCCATGCTGGCTTCCTTTGAGAATCGCCTTGGCCGTCTCCACGGCATCGGCGGGAAAGACGCCGCCGCCCATCTCCATCAGCGCCGGATACTCGCACAGGGCAAGAAGCTGGCGCATCCATGTAATGGGCTTTTGTCCGAGCGCCTGCGGATTTCCGATGTTGCAGTAGATAATCTCCCGGCCTTGCTTCTCCAGCTCCTGTGCCCGCTCTACGATGGGCCCGCGCACTGCGTATTCAGTCGCCAGTACCGCCGCGTCGAGATCTTTCATCTGTATGCTCATGTCATATTCCTTGGAGATAGCAATTGGCCCGTGCCCGAATGTCGATAAAATGAACGCCCCGGCTCTCGATTTTGAGGCCTGAGATTCTCTCATTCTTTATTTTATAGTGGCGCGGCAAACCGTTGAGAAGGCACGCGCACATGGTTACGCGTGAACTTCAGAACAACTTCCGGCCAACTTAGCTGGGAGGCAAATCAAAATTGTTTGGGCCATTTTCGGGTTCCGTGATAGACCCGGAGAACGCGAATTCTCCCCGAGACAATCCGATATACGAGAATGTAAGGGGTTCTGCGGACCACCCGTTCGCGGGTTCCTGCAACTTGCCCGGCACGTCCGCTACGCGGGAATCGGGAGAGCAATTTGGCCTCTTCGTGAACACGCCCTTCGACGAGTTCTGAAGCGCGCTCGCTTTCCATTCCGATAAAAGCCGCCAACTCGTCCAGGTCATGCATGGCGGCCTTGCTCCAGACCAACCTCATGCGATGGCTTTCAACTTCCGCGCCTTTAGAATCGCCTGATGAAATTGCTTCATCGCCTCTTCATGCGGGATGTCACCGGAGGTGTCCGCAAGCGCCTCTTCCACGCCGGCGCGGAACCATTCCTCATAGCCCGGTTCCGGCTCGCCAACGTCCTTCTGCCAGGCGGCAAACTCTTCCTCGCTCATCCTCCCCGGTCCCTCGTTCACGAGGTTCTGGACGAGCCAATCCAATTCGCCGGGAGGTAAATGGCGGGCTTCTTCGAGGATTTCAGCGGCACTGCGGCTCATGTGAAGATTGTAGCGCGGAATCAGGCGTAAAACTACTCCCGGCCCCAAAGATAAAACCCCGCATCCGGCCGTCAGCTCACCAGTATTGCCTTCCCAGCGCAAACTTCGCCGCCCAGCCAATCAGCAGCGATGCGCACCACATCCACGCAATGATAGGGCTAAGCACAAGCCGCTGCCGCTTGATCCACTGGCGAAATAGAACGGCCATGGAATAGCCGAAAAGTAATAAATAAACGAGCATCAACGGGTTATATAAAAATGATTGAACTAGCTCTCCCCGGCAGAGAGCGATAAAACTTCTGTACCCGCCCGTTGTCGGGCAGGGAACGCCGCCTATGGCCCTCAGGATGGATGGAGGAATCCTTCCATGCGCGATCCAAACGGCATTCCACGCCAGGTAGAAAATGAATGCTCCCAGGGCGGCAAAGCGGACGATGCGGTGTATCAAGCTCTCCTGACACCGCATTGCGGGCACTTCCACTCCTCTTCTTTGCACCCATCGATGACGAAGGGGAGCCAGCAAAGCGGAAAGCAGACAATCAGCATTGCCGCAAAGAATATCCACCCGCCGGTCGATAACCTGTTTTTGACAAGAAAAGGCGCTCCCTCATAGCCGCAAAACGGGCATTTCGATGTCAATGTCAATGTCAATCTCCTCTCATGTATTGGTTGCGTTTGAAAATTAAATCGAGCGAACATTAGCAGAGCATGGCACTCCCAGTCAACCTACGCAAATCCTGATAGTGGAGTTCCCCCTTTTTTCATCCTCGTCTGCGGCGCTGCCGGATAACTACTCCGCGTTGTCAATCTGCGCCCTTTGCAGCTTATCCGAGTAATCGACATACACCGCCTTCCACGTGGTAAAGAAGTCGATGGCTCCGTTGCCTTCTCTGTGGCCGTTGCCCGTATGCTTTACGCCACCGAAGGGCAGGTGAACCTCCGCTCCAATCGTCGGAGCGTTGATGTACGTAATCCCCGACTCCAGGTCGCGCATCGCCGTGAAGGCGCGGTTCACGTCCTTGGTGTAGAGCGCGGTCGAGAGGCCGTAGTCAATGGAGTTGGCAATCTCAATCGCTTCCTCAAAAGTAGCAAACTCGATCAGCGAGACCACCGGCCCGAAGACCTCTTCCCGTGCAATCATCATCCCCGGAGTCACTCCGCCCAGCACCGTCGGTGCAAAGAATGTCCCCTTGGCATACGCTCCCTCGGTCAGCGCATGGCCGCCGGCCAGCAGCTTCGCTCCCTCGGCCAGGGCAATCTCGACGTACTTCTTTGAAGTTTCAATCTGGGCGGGATTCACCTGCGGACCGACCTCGACCGACTCATCCAGTCCGTTGCCGACCTTGAGCTGCTTTGTCCGCGCCACAAATTCATTGGTAAACCTGGCGGTAATCCCCTTCTGCAGCAGAATGCGGCTGGTTGCCGTGCAGCGCTGTCCGGTTGTTCCGAATGCGCCCCACAATGCTCCGTCCAGCGCCAGCTCCAGATTGGCGTCGTCCATCACAATCTGCGCGTTTTTGCCGCCCATCTCCAGTGAAACCTGCTTGAAATTCGCCGCGGCGCGCTGTGCCACCAGCGAACCCACCTCGCTTGATCCGGTGAAGCTGATGGCGCGCACCTCCGGATGCTCCACCAGCGGCATTCCCACTGCCGCGCCGCTTCCGCTAACAATGTTCACCACGCCCGGCGGCAGGCCCGCATCCATCAGCGTCTGCACCAGGTTGTAAACCGAAAGCGGCGTGTCGGTGGCCGGTTTGATCACGCAGGTATTGCCCGAAACCAGCGCCGGAAACAGCTTCCACGAGGGAATCGCCATGGGAAAGTTCCACGGCGTAATCAACCCCACCACGCCCACCGGCATGCGCACGCTCATGGCAAATTTATTCTGCAATTCGCTCGGCGTAGTCTGCCCAAAAAGCCTTCGTCCCTCGCCGGCCACGTAAAAGGCCTCGTCGATAGCCTCCTGCACGTCTCCCCGGGTCTCGGTCAAAACTTTGCCCATCTCGCGGGTCATATCCCGGGCATACTGCTCCTTCCGTTGCTGCAGCAGCAGCCCTGCTCGGACCAGAATCTCCGCCCGCTTGGGCGCCGGCGTCAGCCGCCAGGTGGCATAAGCTGTCCTGGCTGCAGCCACGGCCAGCGCCACATCTTCCGTGTGTGACGAGGGGAACGCCCCAACCACATCCGAGTGGTCAGCGGGGTTCAGGTTTAGAATGGTTTTGCTGCTCTTGGCGGGCAGCCATTGGCCGCCAATCAGATTGTGAAACGTGGGATAGGGCATAGATGCCTCGAATACAGGGGTCGGGGGTCCCGAATATGTGGTATGTGCCCAAAAAAGAACACTAAATCCCCGCCGATTTCGCAGACAATTGAGTGTACCGCACAGGTTCCCGGACTGGCACGCTGTTTGGCTTCCTGCAACAAACCCCGACGTGGATTCAGCTCTCTGCCGTACAATAAACGGTGAGGTAAGTTCGGTCGTCTTATGTCTAATAGTTATCCAACGCGCTCCACGCGGTCGCATGGTTTTCGTTCGCTCTTCAGCATGTTTTCCAGCGACCTGGCTATCGATCTAGGCACCGCCAACACCCTGGTCTATGCGGCCGGCAAGGGCATCGTTGTTAACGAGCCCTCCATCGTGGCCATCAACAAGAACACCGGGGAAGTAGAGGCCGTGGGCAAGGAAGCCAAGGAGATGCTGGGCCGCACCCCCGGCAACATCGTGGCCATCAAGCCCATGAAGGACGGCGTCATTGCCGACTTCAAGATTACCGAAAAGATGTTGAACTACTTCATCCAGAAGGCTCACAACCGCAAGATGCTGGTGCATCCGCGCATCGTCATCGGCGTGCCTTCGGAGATTACACAAGTGGAAAAACGCGCCGTCGAGGACTCCGCCTACCGCGCCAAGGCCAGTGAAGTCTATCTCGTCGAGCAGGCCATGGTGGCCGCCATCGGCGCAGGATTGCCCATCACCGAGCCCTCAGGCAACATGATCGTTGACATCGGCGGCGGGACCACAGACATTGCTGTGATATCGCTTTCCGGCATTGTTTATTCCCGTTCCGTGCGCATGGCCGGCAACCAGATGGACGAGGCCATCACCAATTATCTGAAGCGCAAGTACAATCTGCTGATCGGCGAGCGAACGGCCGAGCAGGTGAAGATGGAGATCGGCTCCGCCTTCCCTATGGAAAAGCCGCTCACCATGGAGATCAAGGGCCGTAACCTTATCGAGGGCATTCCCAAGACCATCACTATCGACGACAGCGAGGTTCGCGAGGCTCTGGGCGAGTGCCTCGCCGTCATCATGAACGCCATCCGCGTGGCTTTGGAGCGCACGCCGCCTGAGCTATCCGCCGACATCAGCGACCGTGGCATCGTGCTCACCGGTGGCGGAGCGCTGCTCAAGAATCTCGACAAGCGAATCCGCGAGGAGACCGGGCTGCCGGTAGCGGTAGCCGATAATCCGCTCGAATCGGTAGTGCAGGGAGCCGGCAAAATGCTCTCCGACTTCCGCCTGCTGCGCAAGATCAAGATCGATTAAGGCAGTTGTCCGTGGTCAGTTACGGCGAATCAACGCATCGATCACACGGCCGAGCAGGTGCCACCAGAGAGTTCCAACTACACCCCACAACGCGAATGCGATATCTCCGTATGCTGTACTGGTAAACATGACGCCGAATGCGTAAATAGAAAAAGGAAGATCTGCGATCAGAAGAATGCCGAACGGCAGTCTGGAGGGGCCGTTCAACAGAGGTTGGTGGGAACCTGCGTAAAGTGCCCACATGGCGAGAAATAAGAATGCGTGGATAGCAGGAGCGATGTACTTGGCTTGCGCGAATCTTTTCATTGGCATTTCCGGTAATTCAAGATTTCACGCAATGATCGAGTTAATGATAGGCGAGTAGCCCACATCTGACCAGTATCAAAATCGGGTGGCGAGTGGCCCGTTTCTCAAGACGCATCGCGCCGCGCCGCTTCAAAGTCGACCGGCGTTGTTGCTCCGCTGGCCTTGCCCTGATCCCACATCTGACGCAAGCGTTTCAAGTCTTCTATGCGCAATTCGCGCTTGAACTGCCAGTCGCGGATTGCCTCGCGCACAATCTCGCTGGTGGTGGCGTATTCGCCTGTTTCAACTGCGGCTTTGAGAGTGCTAATCTGCTCTCCGGTCAAGGCGACACTGACTTTTTGCACATCAGGCATAATGTTTACTCCGCTCTTATGGGAGCATTATTTACTACTTCTTGCTTAAATAGCGTAATTATTCTCCTGCTGTGTGTCAATCTCTCATTTTTACGGTCTGGAATATTGCCAGACTCCTATTCTGACTGCGCCTTTATCGCGGAGAGTGACGGAGGCAATCATCTTTGACGGCCGTCAGTATACTGGTATTGTTCTTGCTCACTGTATCGTTTTTTCCTGCACTCGGGCTTTTAGTCATGGATTCTTTCTTCGCCCGCTATCGAAATCTACTGGTGCTGCTGGCTGTCGTGCTGGCGCAGATCATCGGGCTGGCCGTGCAGGTGCGCCGCACCGACAGCGGGCGCAACACCCTCGGTCCGCAGGATCCGACCGGCGTGCGGCTCATCCGGCTGTGGGCCGATGCCGTGGTCACCCCCCCGGAACAGATCTTCCACGCCACCGGGATGGGCCTGTCAGGCCTCTGGCAGAATTACATTGACCTGCGTCACGTCCGTGAACAAAATCAGGAGTTACAGAAAACCATCGACCGCCTTCGCCTGGAACAGGCCTCGTTGCTGGAAGATGCCCGCCAGGGTGAGCGGCTGCAAGCGCTCCTCGACTTCCAGCAGAAATACATCTACAAGACGGTGATCGCGCAGGCTATCGGCTCCAGCGGCAACGATTCCTCGCGGGTCTTTTATCTTGATAAAGGCTCGGCCGATGGTCTCGACCGCGACATGGCCGTGATTACTCCGGATGGCATCGTAGGCAAGGTGCGCGAGGTCTTTCCCCACTCCGCCCAGGTGCTGGCCATCAACGACCAGACCAGCGGCGCGGGAGTGATTCTGGAGACAACGCGGACTCGCGGCATCCTGCGCGGTGACGCCGCCGGCCACCCGCAGATTATAGGCATCCTCGCCGATCAGCGCATCCAGCCGGGAGAAAAGGTGCTCACCGCCGGGGGCGACCTCGTCTTTCCGCGCGGGCTGCCCGTGGGAGAGGTTGTGCGCGTGCAGCCAGACCCCGACCGGGATTCGTTCATCGACGTGATTGTGAAGCCGGCCGCCCATCTCGACCGGCTCGAAGAGGTATTAGTGATTACCTCAACAGAGCCGCACTTCTCGGCTGAGCAGCAGCAGGACCTGACCACCAGCGAGGTGCTGAAAGGCGCGGAGGCCGCGACCTTCAAGGAACAGCGGAATGCTTCGCAGATCATGGCCGAACGGTTGCCGGGGCTTAACGATCCCAATGCGCCCGTGCCGACGCCCGCCTCAACGCCAACATCCGGCAAAACTCTGCCCGGACAGAATCAGAACGCGTCCCCGGCGCCTGCGCCCAAATTGCTTCGCCCGCTTCATCCTGATCGCTTTACGCCGGGAGCCGGGCCTCAGCCGCCGCAGGACAAAGGTTCCTCTACGCCGGCGCCTCCAGGGGGGAATCCATAACTATGAGAGTCCTGGGCGAATATTACCGCCGCGATTTGGGGATTCGCAGTTATCCCTTGCTGGTCTATGCCTTGGCGACGCTGTCGGCCTTGGTGCTCCAGGCCTGGCTGCCCCATTTTTTGCATGGCCATACCTGGTTCGATCTGCCGCTGGTAGTTACGATCTATTTTGCCCTGGCGCGGCGCGACCCCATTCAGGGAACGATAATGGGCGCCGGAATGGGCATCTTTGAAGATGCGCTCACCAACCACGCCGTTGGCGTCAGCGGAATCGCCAAGTCCGTGGCAGGCTTTCTGTCCGGCTCGGTCGGAGGGCGTATCGATGTGGATAATTTCATCGTCCGCATGTTGATAACTTTCCTGCTTTCGCTACTCTGCGGCGCCATTTACGTCCTCATATATCGCGTTCTGCTGGGCATGGATCAGGAGTGGAGAGGGCTGCAGGAACTGATGAAGGCGCTGGGATCTTCGGCCATTACCATAGTCCTGTTTCCGCTGTTGGACTGGACGCAACACAGGGATTGAAACGTCTAATAAGGAGCATCAGAGGCGCAGACAGAATGTATTCCGGAGGCACAACCCGAGGCGAAAAAATCCCCGCCTTCAAGCTGGCGGTATTGCAGTACGGCGTGCTGTTAATCATGCTCGCCCTGGCGTCTGGGTTGTGGCGGCTGCAGGTGCTGGGCGCGGAGAGCTTCCGTCAGCTTGCCGAACAGAATCGCGTCCGCAAGGTTCCCTTAATGGCCAACCGGGGCAGGCTCTTCGACCGTGAGAACCGGCTGATGGTGGACAACTACCCGTCGGTCTCCTGCTTCCTGGTCCGTGAGCAGAATCGCAGCGTGGACGCTGACTTGCCGCTGATCGCTCGTGGCTTGAATTTGGACCTGGAGCAATTGCGCGCCACCCTGCGCCGCTACCGGGACGCGCCCTCTTACCAGCCCATCCCCATAAAAAAGGACATCACCTCCGAGGAGCAGGCCTTCATCGAGGCTCACCGCAACGAGCTGCCTGAACTGGAGACCATCGACGAGGAGCGGCGGCTCTATCCCCGCGACGGATTTGCTGCCAACCTTATCGGCTACGTCGGCGAGGTGAGCGCGGAGGAACTTAACCAATCTCGCTTTGCCGCATATGAGCCCGGCGACGTGGTCGGCAAGGCAGGCGTCGAGCAATCTTATGACGAGATTCTGCGCGGCCAGGACGGTTCTCGAGATGTCATCGTGGACAGCCACGGCCGCGAGGTGGGCTACCTGAAGACTCAGCAATCCATCTCCGGACAGGATCTCAAGCTGACCATCGATATCGACATCCAGCGCGCCGCCGAACTCGCCCTGGGCGACCGCAGCGGCGCCGTGGTGGCCATGGACCCGCGCAATGGAGAGATTCTGGCCATGGTCTCCCATCCCAGCTACGACCCCAACGCCTTCGCCGTGCACATCAATCGCGCCGACTGGAATCAGCTCATCACCGATCCCGCCCATCCGCTGATGAACAAGGCCATCCAGGCGCAACTGGCTCCCGGATCGACCTTCAAGATCCTCATGTCCGTCGCCGGACTCCAGGAGGGCGTTGCCCAGAAAATGCACATCTTCTGCGCCGGCGGCGCTTTCTTCTACGGACAGTTTCACGCCTGCGACAGACACCACGGCAGGGTGGACATCGAGCACGCCATCCCCTGGTCTTGCGACACCTTTTATTACACTCTGGCCGATAAGCTGGGCATCGACACCATCGCCCGCTACGCCAAAAGCGTGGGCCTTGGCCAGCGCACCGGCGTCGATCTGCCCAACGAGGCCGTGGGCATCGTACCCTCTTCGGATTGGAAGCTGAAAAACTACCACGAGAAGTGGTATGTGGGTGAAACCATCTCGGTGGGCATTGGCCAGGGCCCGGTCACGGTGACGCCCATCCAGTTGGCGCGCATGATCGCCGGCATTGCCTCCAACGGGCATTTTGTACGCCCCCACGTGGTCGACACTGCCCAACTCCCCGCCCAGTTCCGCCAGGCGCTCAAGGACTCCTTTCCCGGCTCCGGAGAGGCCACCATTCCCCTCGATCCGGAGAATTGGATGATCATCACCGAGGGCATGGCCGGGGCCACCGATGCGGCCATGGGCGGAACAGCCGCTGCCTCGCACCTGGAGGGAGTGGATTTTGCCGGCAAAACAGGAACCGCCCAGGTCGCCAGCCACGAGGCCATTAAGCGCCTTGGCGGCGGTAAGGAGTTCCTGCCCAACGGCTGGTTCGTCGGTGTCATTCCCCGTAGAAACCCGGAGTTCGTCGTCGCTGTCCTCTGGGAACACGGTGACTGGGGCTCGAACGCCGCTAGACTCGCCTCCCAGGTGGCCACCGTCTACGTCAACAAGAAGCGAATCCAGGATCAGAACGCCCTGGCGTTTGCCGGGGCCCCCGGCGACAGGTCTTCGTCGCTGGGGTGGTTGCCCGGGAAACCTGCGCCTATCGAGATGGGTGCGGTCTGGTCTGAACCAGCAACCGCCAGCAGCCAGCCGCGCCGAGTCGCTGGCGTCAGGCAAACCGCACAGCTGCGCGGCGGGCATTTCCTTCTGACTACCGGTCCGCTGACCCCTGCAAAGAACGTTGCCAGCAGCCTGTTTCAATGGCCGGCCTGGCTGTTCTACTCGCCCCTGCGCTTCAAGGAAGGCCAACCCTGATGCGCCGCTTCCTCAGTGTTCGCGACTACGACTGGCCGCTGCTGGGCATGGTGCTCGTGCTGTGTACCATTTCAGTCTTTGAGGTTTACTCGGCTACGCTGCACACCAAATTCTCGTCCACGCTGCAAAGCCACTGGTACGCCATGTTCCATATCAAGCAGCTTATGTGGATCGCCGGCGGCATGGCTTCCATGTTCCTTTTCTCCAGAATCGACTATCACCGGCTGCTCGACTGGTCTTACTGGGCCTATGGCTTTGGCCTGGCATCGCTGGTAGCGGTAAAGCTGGTGGGTGTTACAGTGTTGCACGCGCGCCGCTGGATCAGGATCGGCCCCTTTCACTTCCAGCCCTCCGAGTGGGTCAAGCTGATCCTGATTCTGGCCGTGGCTCGTTACTTCGCCAACCTCGGCGGGAGGCGGTTGACCGGCTTCGACATCATCAAGGCCTTCTTTTTTGTCGGCGTTCCCTTGGTTCTGGTGCTGATTCAGCCTGACCTGGGAACCGCGCTCACCTATGTGCCTATCCTGACCACCGGACTTTTCCTGGGCGGCATCAATATCCGACAGACGGTGGTTCTTGTGGTTTGCGGGGCAGTTCTGGCCGTCGGCGCCTGGAACAGCGGCAGGGTTCTCAAGCCCTACCAGAAAGCCCGCCTTACAAGCTTCGTCAATCCCGACAGCGACCCCAAGGGCACCGGCTACCAGCTCCGTCAGTCGCTCATTGCCGTCTGCTCCGGCGGCGTATGGGGCAAAGGCATGGCCAAAGGTTCCCAGACCCAGGGAGATTTCCTGCCCATTCCCCATGCCGACTTCATATTTGCTGCTTTCGGTGAGGAACACGGGTTCGTCGGCGCGCTCTTCGTCCTGCTGCTATACTTTTCCATATTGATGCGTTTGATTCAAAACGCTCAAACAGCCGCTGACCTGTCCGGCTCCTTGATTATCATGGGAATAGTAGGTGTGTTGACCTTCCAGATTGCGGTCAACGTGGGCATGGTCATAGGGTTTATGCCCGTCACCGGAATCCCTTTGCCGTTAATGAGTTACGGCGGATCTTCGGTGTTATTTACGTTCCTGGCGCTGGGCGTGGCAATGAATGTCCGCATGCGCCGTTTCGTAAATTGAACGGTTTTGCAGCTTCACCTCTTGTGTCCCCCCGGAAAATCCGGTCCGCAGGAGAAGGTTTTTTCAGGTATTTCGCCGGCCAGGTCCGGATGGACCGTGCGCCCGGCAGGATAAGGGTTCATGAGCACGCAGAGACGGGAAAACCGTTGGCGTCGTACAGGTTGCATCTTGCGCTCGACAGGATTCGGAATGACTATCTCCGGCCTTGAAGCGCGGTGTATCTCTGCAAGCGCCAGCGGTGGAACGGCCCCAGTAATGTGGTTGGCCACAAACTCTCTGCAATCGGGTTACCGTATCGTACAGCTTGTTCAGGTTGTCCAGCATGTTCGCCGCAGTATTAGCCATGGTTCGCCGCCCTTCAGGTCGGGCCGTGGCGTGGCAAACGGAACAATAGCGATACACGGTTCTCCTCATCCGCACATCCCTTCCCCTCCCGGCCGCGCGCGTCCCGTTTCCGTCCTGCCGCGAGTCCCGGCAGGCTGACGCCACCGGGCAGAAAGGTACGATGGCAAAAGAAATTTGTATCTCCTCCACGCCGCATGAGACGCGGCTTGCAATTCTTGAAGACGATCAGCTCGCTGAAATCTACTACGAACGAGAAAACGAATATACACTCGCCAGCTCCATTTACAACGGCCGCGTCACCCGCGTCCTGCCCGGCATGCAGTCCGCCTTTGTAGACATTGGCCTGGAGCGCGACGCCTTCCTCTATGTAACCGACTTCCTGGAACTCGAAGACCAGGAAGAAACCGACGAGTTGGAAAAGGCCGCGGTCAGCGGCGGCAATAAGCCTCCCCGCGAGGTCCGGCACAACGGCGGAAAGGAGCCCGCTCAGTTGGAGCGTGGCGCTCGTCCTGGCCAAAAGCCTGAGCAGAAGCAGGAATCGCGCCAGGAACCGAGACAGGATCGCCCGGCCCGGGATCGTCGTCCGGCGGTTGAGACTCTACAGGAAACCGAGATTGCTTCCTTGCCCGCTTCCGGCTCTTTGTCTCTTTCAGAGCAGCCCGAGGCAGGCGAAGAGACTTCTGGTGTGACCGGCGGCGCCAAGCGTTGGCGCGGACGCCGTCGCCGCCGCGGGGGCCGTGGCTTAGCGGAATCGCCTCAGGGTCAGCAGGAACGTAGTGAAGCTCCCGCAGTCTCCACTGAGGAAATCGCCGAGACCGAACCCGAGGTTGCTCCACAGATTCATGCCGGTGCCGGGGTCCCCACGGACAGGTCTTCGCCGTCAAAGCGCGGAGCCTCCGCCCCAGCCCCGTTTGTGTTGCCCGGCGAATCGCTCTCCAAGTACGGCAGCGCTCCGTCAGAAAACGCTCCGCAAGAGAATCTGACCAGGCGCGTTGCTCTGCCGGTACGGTCGGAGAGCAGCTTCAAACCCACCACCATGATCGAGGCGCCCATCGTGTGGGATGGTAGCGGTGTGTTGCCCGGCGAATCGCTCTCCAAACATCGCAAGAGTAAGAACGAACCCGCTCCGGAAGCGCCCAGTGAGCCGCAGACGCCACCTGCCGACGAGCGCGCTTCTGGCAACTCCGCCCCCGATGCCATCGAGGAGCAGGATTTCGTCGAGGAGAACTCCGAGCCTCTCTCGGAACCTGCCCCCATGCCGGAGATTGTCTCCGCCAAGGAACTGCTTCCCTCCGCGGCCGAAGAAGACAACCTGGTCGAAGAAGAGTTCCTCGAAGAGGACGAGGATGAGCTGGACGAGACATCCGAATCTGCCCTGTTGCCCGGCGCTCCGGATCTTGATTCCGAGACCTGGGAATCCGCCGGCACTGAAGACGATGCAACCGCCTCGCACAACGTGGACCCGCTGCCTCCTGCCGAGTTCCGCTTCTTTGGCTTTGGCAAGAAAAAGTCCGACGAAAAAGATGCCAAAAAGGCGGCCAAAACCATTTCCTCCTCGACATACGCTCCAGGCAAAGGCCTCATCGAGGAAGAGACCATTGATGAAGAGGAGTTCGTCGCTCCACGTCATCCTCATCGCCGCGGCAAAACTGAAGATCGCGACCTGGACAGCTTTGAAGAGGAGACCACCCACCAGCGCTCCGGCGATCTGGGCGAGATGCTCCAGGAAGCCCATCTCGATCACCGCATCCAGTTGAACTTCGACGAAAAGGGTGACGAAAGCTTCGACGAAGAAGGAGAAGAAGAGCCTGCCACCGCCGGTGTGCAGCCGCGCCCCGATCGCTTTGCCCGCGGACGCCGCGGACGCGGAGGCTCGGCAGCACCCGCGGGCCAGGCTGGCAGAGGCCGCGGAATGACGCGCCGCTCCATGCAGACCTCCGATCTGCCCATCATCAGCGACCTGCTCAAATCCGGCCAGGAGATTCTCGTCCAGATCGCCAAGGAGCCCATCGCCAAGAAGGGTGCGCGCATCACATCGCATATTGCCCTTCCCGGCCGCTTCCTGGTCTTTATGCCCACCGTCAGCCACATCGGCGTCAGCCGCAAAATCGCCTCCGACGAAGAGCGCCAGCGTCTCAAGCGGATTCTCGTCCACGAGCGCGGCGAGGCCTCCGGCGGGTTCATCGTCCGCACCGCTGCCGAGGGAGCATCCGAAGAGGAGCTGCGCACTGACCTGCGCTTCCTGCTCAATCTTTGGGCCGAGATCAAGAAGCGCTCTGACTCCTCCAAGTCGCCCGCGCTCATCTATCACGATCTGGGGCTGGTCGAGCGCATTCTGCGTGACCAGGTAAGCTCCAACTTCTCCTCCATATGGGTCGATTCCCAGGACAACTACGAGCGCATCGTCCGCTTCCTCAACCGCTTCTCGCCCAACCTGGTCCGCCGCGTCAAGCTCTACACCAAGGAGACTCCGCTCTTCGAGCACTTCGGTATCCAGGACGAAATCTCCAAGGCACTCAACTCAAAAGTCTGGCTCAAGAGCGGAGGCTCCATCGTCATCAACCAGACCGAAGCGCTCGTTGCCATCGACATCAACACCGGCAAGTATGTCGGCAAGTCGGCTCGCCTTGAAGACACTATTCTCAAGACCAACCTTGACGCCGTCCCCGAGATCGTCCGCCAGATTCGACTGCGCGACCTGGGCGGCATCATCGTCATCGACTTCATCGACATGGACGAGCGCAAGAACCGCTTCAAGGTCATGGCCGCCCTCGAGGAAGCTCTCAAATCCGACCGCGCCCCCACCAAGGTTCTCCAGTTCAACGACTTTGGCCTGGTCGCCATCACCCGCAAGCGCGTCAAGCAGTCGCTCGAACGCACTCTCTCGGTCCCCTGCCCCACCTGCCACGCCACTGGCATGGTCAAGAGCGCGACCACGGTCTGCAACGAGATCTACACTGAGTTGCGCAAGATGAAGAAGCACTTCGAGAACGCCGACGTTCTCGTGCGCGTCAACCCCGAAACCGTCAAGGTCCTCAAATCCAACGGCGCCAGTTGGATTAACGAATTTGAGGAACTGACCAGCAAGAACATCCTTATCAAGAGCGACCCCACCCTGCATCCCGAGCAATTCGACATCCAGGGCTGATCGCTAAGCCGCATCAAAACCAAAGGCCGGAGCGCAAGCTCCGGCCTTTGGCTTGATGCGTTGAGTAGTGAATTTAGGGCGTGGTTGGCTTCAACTCTGTTTCCATCAGATGCTTGTAGTCTCTTTGAAACGGGAAGAGCGCCTTGATAGTTCGATATGGTTGCCCTTCCTTGATATATAAAAACAGAATATGATCTGAATTCAGAAACTCCTCAAGCAGGTCAATATTGGGCTTGCCATCTGACGAAAGTATCTCGGGGTGAACTCGCGCTACACAGGATTCCTGATCGCATGAATTGAAATCGAGTTGCGACACGGTATTCTTGTCCACATCCGATTTCCAGTGATTTCCGTCCCTTTTCGTCTTTGCGAACGTAATAATAACGCCTTTCGAATGGTCCGCATCCGCAGGAACGTAAAAAGCAAAGTATGCAGGCTTTCGATCACTCCGATTGATTGCAACGGCAATAGTAATGTACTCCGGGTGCTCAAGGTCCGCAGGATGATCCGGATCGCCTATCAGAACATCTGTAAACATCACACAGCCCTTGTCGCTGCATTTTGAGTCCCATTTGCCGGCAAGAGCTTCGATTGGATCGATTTGCTCAGTTGTATCAGCCTTCACTGGAGCGACTGCTTGCACAGGATTGGTCACTACAGGCTTTTGTGAAAAAGCGCAACTACTTTTGAAACCTATTGCCAAAATAGCAATGAATCCCATGAGAACAATTGCTTTAACTAGTAATCGCATTTTCAGACTCCAAGCATTAATCGACATGATTTGATAGACAAGCGATTATAGTTGACTATTTGTGGAACCAGCATCACCGAATCACATGAATCGGTACTCCCACCTTCAAATTTTTCCATAGCTGTTCGGTGGTATAAACCGGAGCCTTCAGCGCAATCGCCAGCGCCAGGCACGCTCGATCCCCCAATGACAGTCCATATTTCTCCGTCTTGGTAATCAGATCACCCGCAATCTTCGCTTGATCGCTAGTGAAGGGTTCCACCTCAATCATCGTGGATAGAGCATCCCCCCAAGCTTCCTCCGGATCGTGCCCTTTTTTAACGAGTTTGGATTGTACTTCCGCCAGATTGACCGTGCTGACCACAGCATTCTTGCGAATCTCGACCGTCAGCCTATCCGCACCACGTTCGTGTTGAAGTAGGGCGAGTATCGCCGAGGCATCGAAGACAACTTCATTCATGTTTTGCTGCCTCACGCCGCTCAGCGCTCAACTCGTCAGCAAGGCTGACACCCGGTGGCACGAGGGCTTTTACTCTCTCCTGCGCCCGCCGCAGCCGCTCCCGCATGGTTGCAATCCGCAGTTCGCCGTCCACCACGCGCATATCCAGAACGTCGTCGTCGGCCATTCCCAGCGCTTCTCTGAGCGCCACAGGAATCACCAGCCGCCCCTTTTCCCCCATCCGAGTCCGAACCCAGAGCTTGTCGACAAACCTAGGCCATTTCCGGCCCACCTCTTGCTCTTGACGTTCCAAAACTTCCATAATTCCCACCTCTCCCCATTTGTGCCACTATTCTAGTATCATGCCACTAATATATCATAGTGGCACATATTAATTTAGTGGGAATAGCGGTAAGAGTGGGAAACTAGGCCCGTCTAGGCTATCTTACTGACTCGCAGACTCGCTAATCCCGCGAAGTGGAAGCCAACTCGCTAACTTGCTGTTTTTACAGGATCCCCAGCACCCGCAGCCGCACCAGCCCGCCTGCCAGCACGCCTATGGGCGAAATGGCCACCAGTGCCAGCGCATACCAGACCGGCAGCTTGCCCCGCGATTGCAGCGCGCTCAGCGCGGCCAGCGCCAGCACTACGATCCCCAATGCCAGCACATGAATCAGCGGGTTGGCCGCTGCTGCCCATGCCGTCACGTATCCGCCTGCCGCCGCCGCCAGAAACGAGTATCCCAGATTGACGAAAATATATCCCGGCTTCAACCCCATCGGGCATGAATCGCCCGCTGGGGATCCCGGCTGCGGCTTTCCCTCCGTGCCCGTCCAGCTTGGAACCATGTGCTTCAGCAGCGCCGTCATCACAATCACCAGCAGCGCCATCGTGGCAAATCCCGCCGCCAGCGCCAGAAATGCATGCAGAATCACCATGGTTTCCCCTTCTTTCCCCCCTGCACGCCCACCTCGCCCCGCTCGATCCGCTCCAGAAACGCCCGCGCCAGCTTCCTCTCGCCGGGATGGTACTCGCCATGCATGGTGCACAGGTCAAGAAACTCATCACACAGCGCATTTCGTTGTTCGTGCTGGTTCAGAACCCCCTGCAACGCCACGGCCAGCTCGCGCAACCGCGCAGCCTCAGGCCAGAAATACTCTTCTTCCTCGCCGCCCTCCTTGCCACCCAGGTGTTCGTACTCTGAAAACAGCCCCTTCCTGCCACGCGCGCACTCGTCCAGGCAGGCCATTAGTTGTCCGCAGAAGGCCTGCGCCAGCATCTCCAGTTGAACGGGGTCCATCTCGTCGCGAGGGTCCATGAAACTCCTCATTGAGGTCGTGGCGTCGGCGTACAAACCGCAATCAGCCTCATGGACTCCGCGATGGCTGTCAAGGGGCGATGCAAACGCGGCAACAGGCTCAAACTCGACCGTTTCGGCCTGCTCTCTCTTTGTCCTCCTCGGCCAGCAGGCTATGGAAAGCATCTGCCGTGGTGGCGCGACCGAAGAGCCAGCTCAGCACGCCTGCTACTTCGCCGCTGGAAAGAAACCAATGTGCAGTTCTGATCGGGGCACAAAATTTGTCAGATGGACTTGAAAGTGGTCCGAATCGAGTTTTTCAACCTTGCCCTTGCCCGGCGAGCAAAAACTTACCAAAGTCCATCGTTCGTCAAGATATGGCCGCTCGATGATGAGGGTGAAATCCTCTATGGGCCGTTGCCATGTATTTGCGGAGGTCAGAATAAAATCCACCCAGTAAGGATCAACGTCTACGTACCTGCGGCCATCCGATTCGACATAGACTTTAGACGCCAATTTATGCAGTATTGGCGTATCCGGGCAAAAACCCACGAGGAAATTCAAGTCGTCGCGATCTGAGGCGTTTAACTTCGCGGCATCTCGCACGTAAGGAGGCTTGTTTGTGAGCGGTATGACTTCTGGGCTGGGAGTTAAAGATTTCGATCCAACAACGGGCGAATATTCATGCCGGATGTGAACAGTGGAATGTGCCGGGAATACCTGCCTCCAGTGGTATTGCAAGTGGACCGACCAGCTTGCTAACAGGAAGCCTTCATCCATATTGAAGAGTCCCATGGCTTTGAGCTGCTCTTGCTCCGTTTTCGGCAATCTAATCAAGTCACGGATCGGAAAGTTCCCGCCGGTCTCATCTCCAGCTGATTCATCTGTGTGTCCGAAGCTGGCTATATCGATCTTGTCGGCAACCAGAACTCCTGTAACGTCTCGACCGTCTAGTGTAGCCTTTACCTCGGTCTTGAACGGAATAGGCTTGTCACCAACAAAAAGTCGAAAACTGGAGAACGATTGTTCGTCGATATCTCCGTCCACTAAATCATACTCATACGGCGGCACGGGAAACGCCACCTCGGTGGTCACATCCTGGTCCGAATCGTTGCGGAAGTCGTAATCGACCACGATCTTTTTCAGGCTGATCTGAAGAACTTCCCGGGCCATCACGATCCGAGTCTCGCGCCGCGGAACCAGCCCACCGGCGGCAATAGAGGCAGCCGAGTCGTCGGCCAGCGCTGGATGAGGTGTGGCAATGCCCAATCCCACGGCAAGAACGACAGCACGTAAAACAGCTTTCCGGTTCATGCCGGACAGTATTGCAGATTGGCATGGCTGTTGCCAGTCCAGCTTTTTAGTCGAACCCTTTGCCAGTCGTCCATTCTTGTGTATTTTCTAGCCGAAACGGATGGCATACTGAAATACCGCCGTTCCGTGACCCCCTGGCCTCACAAGCGTCGTCCACCCCGTCGCAGGTGATTGATTTTCCGTCCACTTTGGGCTATTGTAAGGACAGAGACGAGTTTCTTCGCCTGAGTTGCCGTGACCGCACCGGCTGGCGGAGAGATGAGTGGGCTTACAGCCCACTTTTTATTTGGGCCAATTTTCGTGTTTTACCCGCCTCGGGCGGTGTGAATACAGGGCTCCCGGCGAACGATTTTTATTCGCTGGGATGTAAGAACAATGGCAGTCAAGCTGGAAGCAGTCCGGGCAGCAGCAACCCGCGTAGCGGCCTCGCATGGCCTGGACGTGGTGGAGCTCGAGTTCATTGGCCCGGCCCGGGAGCGCATCCTGCGCGTAACCCTCGAGAAGAACGCCGAGGGACGCGCCAGGTTGAAGGCGGCGATTGCCGCCGGGACGATTGTAAATTTGCCGGAACGTTTGGCGGCGGGCAAGATCCAGGTCGAGCAGCTATCGGGCGTCACCCATGAGGATTGCGCCGCATTCAGTCGGGATTTTGGCGTGCTGCTCGATGTGGAAGACCTGGTTCCCGGCGCCGAGTACACGCTGGAAGCCAGCTCTCCGGGGTTGGACCGTAAATTGACCAAACCCGAGGATTTTTCACGGTTTGCTGGCTCTCTGGTCAAGGTGCAGACCTTCGAGCCGGTTCGCAACAACCGACACTGGCAGGGGCGCCTCATGACCGGAACCGGGTCTGGAGCCGGCCAAACCATAACGCTCGACCTGAACGCGGTCAAGCAGAACAGCAAAAGCCGGAAAGCCGGCGTCAGCACGGTAGAGATTGCGCTCGAGAACATTGAGAAGGCGCAACTTCTGCCGGAGATTTAAGGGGTTTGCAGGCTTCAAGTACTTCCCCTTCAACACAACACTTTGAACCGGCCTGAGCCGTAACTGAAGCCCGGGTCGAGCAACTTAGAGAGAGCAACCAGAGTATGGCCAGCGCTTTGTATCAGAGTATCGAGCTCCTTAGCCAGGAAAAGAGCATTGACCCCGCCATCGTTGTCGGCGCGGTCGAGGAGGCCATCGCCCTGGCCACGCGCAAGTTCTACAAGACCCAGGAGAATATGCGCGGCGAGCTGAACAAGGAAACCGGCGCGATTTTGGCCTACATATACAAAACGGTGGTGGCCGACGACGATCCCCTTGAGGACCCGCTCAACCAGATCACTCTCACCCAGGCCAAGGAATTGGCGCCGGATGTCGAGGTGGGCAGCGAGATTCGGCTCTACCGCGACACCAGCCCGCTGGGCCGCATCGCCGCGCAACTGGCTAAGCAGGTCATCTTCCAGAAAGTACGCGAGGCCGAGCGCGAAACCGTCTTCAACGAGTACGCCCACCGCGAAAAGGAAGTGCTCAACGCTACCGTCAAGCGCATCGAGGGTCAGGACATTATCTACGACCTTGGCAAGGCTGAAGCCCGCTGCCCCAAGCGCGAACAGTCCCGCCTGGAGCAGTTCTCCATCGGCGAGCGCGTTCGCGTCGTCCTGCTCAAAGTAGATCGCGCCGCCAAGGGGCCGCAGGTAATCGTCTCCCGCGCCGCTCCGGAGCTGGTGCAGAATCTCTTTCAGTCTGAAGTTCCCGAAATTTACGACGGCACGGTGGTCATCCGCGCCATCGCCCGCGAGGCCGGCGAGCGCACCAAGATCGCCGTCCAGTCCCGCGACAAAGACGTCGATCCGGTTGGTGCCTGCGTGGGCATGAAGGGCATGCGCGTGCAGTCCATCATCCGCGAGCTGCGCGGTGAAAAAATCGACATCATCGAATTTTCCGAGGAGATCACAACTTTTGCTGAAAAAGCCCTTCAGCCTGCCAAGGTCAGCCGCGTCTCCATCGCCGACCTGAATGAAAAGCAGCTTGAAGTCATCGTAGACGACACGCAGCTCTCCCTGGCCATCGGCAAGAAGGGCCAAAACGTTCGTCTCGCCGCCAAACTGCTCGGATGGAAGATTGACATCAAGAGCGAAGAAGAGAAGCGCCAGGAAGTCGAGCTGCAAATGCAGGACCTGGCCGGCGCGCCCACCACGCCCATCGAGCAGGTGACGGAGCTGGCCGCGGGCGTTCTGCAAAAACTGGTCGCCGCCGGCATTACCACCGTCGAGGGACTCGCCGACATGACCCCCGAACAGCTCGAGGAGATTCCCGGCATCGGCGAAAAGACTCTGGAAAAGATCAGCCTTGCTGTACGCCACTACTTCGAACAGCTTGAGGCGAGCGAGCAAGAACGAAAGCCAGAAGCAGGCAAAGCCGAAGGCGCTGAACCGGCCGTCACCGAAGAAGAGCGTGAAGCTGTTCTGGCGACGGACCAGGCGGAAGCGGAAAATGATGCCGCGGTTATCACTGAAGCGGAGAATGTCCTCGCTGCCGAAGAAGAGGATACGGAGGAGTACCGCACCGCGGCCGAAGCGGCCGTCGAAGATATTCCTCCAGCCGATGAAGCGGAAGTCGAGACTTTGGAAGACCGTCCGGCTGAGGCGATTGAGCAGGATGCTCAAAGCACACAAGAGCCGCTGCTGGAAAACAATGAAACCGAAAGCACAACGACAGACGAACAGGCAGCCAAAGAGGAAGGCGAGTAAGATGCGTCGCGTCTTTCCTGCTCCATCAAACGAGAACGGAACTTTGAACCACAACCAATGCCATGAGGTAGCTATGAGCAACTAAGGGCTTTGGACAGCGGATTTTGAAAAGAGGCGGATGAGCAAGGTTCGTATCAACGATCTCGCGCGCGAGATGGAAGTCAAGAGCAAGCAGGTTCTTGACGTGTTGGCAGAGCTCGGTCTGGGCGCCGGCAAAACTCATTCCAGTTCTCTGGAGGAGGATGAGGCCGAAAAGGTTCGAGCGCATTTTAAGCGTGCGGCGAAAACAGCGAGCCCGGCAAGCGCGCCGTCCTCTCGCGCCCCGCAAGCTATTGCCCCCAAGATTGATCTCTCGCATATCTCCAAGCCCGGCGACGTGCTCAAGGCCGTTCAAGCCAAGAAGCAGGAAGAGGAAGCCGAAGCCCGGAAGAGCCGTTTGCCCCTGAAGAAAGCGGCGGCAGCGCCTGAACCGGCGCCCGCGCGTCCTGCGCCTCCGGCTGTGGTTGCCGTCAAGCCGTCTACGGCCCCGGCCAAGCAGGAACCACGCAAGATTGTTCCCCAGCCTCGTTCCGCACCGCCCATCGTCGCCCCGTCCGCGCCGCCTGCAATTGCCACTCGCCCGCCTTCCAAAGCGGTGGTTGCCAAGGCTCCGGCAGGTGCCGCAGCCGCTCCGAAACCCGCTGTCTCCGCAGCGCCGCCTAAGGTAGCCGTGGTGGTCAAGCCACCCGCAAAAACAGCCAAACCATCGGATGAAGCTATTGCTCTCGCCGCCAAGGCCAAAGCAGAGACTCCCGCAGCGCCGGTTTCTAAAGCCAAAGCCTCCAGAGCAGCAGAGCGCGCCGAGATTGCGGCCCCCTTGTTTGAAGAAGAGGCCGCACTGGCTGCCGATAAAGAATCTTTATTCGCCGGAGAAGCTGCCAATCTGGCCGCTGCCGCGCCGGCGCATCCGCCCGCTCACCGCGGAAAAGCGCATGCCGCAGCGCCCCCGGCGCAACCCGCCCGGCGCATGGTAATGCCGCAAACCGGACCGCGTCCCGTTTACACTGCGCCCCCTGTAGCTGATCATCCGCCTGCGGCTGGCGCCGCAGCTGGCGGCATTCGTCGCGGCGAGCCCATATTCCGCAGGCCCTCAGGAGCATTTGGCGGCGCCCAGCGCACCACTGGCGGCGCGCCCGGCGCAGGCCAGTACACCGGTGGTCCGCGTCCCAAGCACCCCACTCGTTCCACATCCGGCCCTTATGCCGGCACTGGCGCGCCTAGCGCCCCCGGCACTCGCCCCCCATACGGCGCGCGTCCCGGCGGCTATGGTGCACCACGCCCCGGTGGCATGCCGCCTCCCGGCGAGGCCCCGCGCCCGCAGCGCGCTCCCTCCAGAGGCCGCGGCGGACGCCAGCAGCAGTATCCAAAAACCAAAGAAGGCCCAATGAAGGGCTTTGTGCCGCCGCCACGCTATGCTGGTGTCCAAATCGGCAGCGAGCCCCTTCCCATCACGCGCGAAATCACCGTCACCGAGGGCATCAGCGTAAAGGACCTGGCCGAAAAACTCGACGTCCGCGCCAAGGATCTCATCGCCACGCTGCTCATGAGCGGCATCTTCGTCACTGTCAACCAGTCCCTCGATGCCGAGATGGTCAAGGACGTGGCTGCCAAATTCGGCGCCGCCGCCACCGTCATCAGCTACGAGGAAGAGATCGCCAACCAGGCCATCGAAGAAGTCCTCGAAGCCGAGAATACCGGCGAGCTTGAAGTTCCGCGTTCGCCTGTCGTCACCGTCATGGGCCACGTCGATCACGGCAAGACCTCGCTGCTCGACGCCATCCGCGAAACCGACGTTGCGGCTGGCGAAGCCGGCGGCATCACTCAGCACATCGGCGCTTACAAGGTTCGCTTTGCCAAGGAGGGTTCGCCAGCCTCCGGCCGCGAGATTGTCTTCCTTGACACTCCCGGCCATGAAGCCTTCACCCGCATGAGAGCCCGCGGCGCCAAGGTCACCGACATCGTGGTCATTGTCGTCGCTGCCGACGACGGCGTCATGCCTCAGACCATGGAGGCCATTGACCACGCCAAGGCCGCCGCCGTTCCTATCATCGTTGCCGTCAACAAGATCGACAAGCCCAACGCCAACGTCGATCGTGTCAAAAAGCAACTCGCCGACCGCGGCCTCGTTCCCGAGGAGTGGGCAACCGCCGGCGAAGGCACTGTCTTCGTCGAAGTCTCCGCCAAAAAGCGCCTCAACCTCGACCTGCTCCTCGAAATGATCTGCCTGGTCTCCGACATCAAGGCGCCCAAAGCCACTCCCGGACGCAAGGCCGTTGGCTCGGTGCTTGAAGCCAAGCTCGACCGCGGGCGCGGCGCTGTGGCCACTGTCCTCGTTCAGGATGGAACCCTCCACCTAAACGACAGCTACATCGTCGGCAACACCTTCGGCAAAGTACGCGCCATGTTCGACGACCGCGGCCGCTCCCTCGAAGTCGCCGGCCCATCCACCCCCGTCGAAGTTCTCGGCCTCGAGGCCATGCCCGACGCCGGCGACACCTTCCTTGTCGTTGCCGATCGCGACAAGGCCAAGGGCATTGCTCAGTACCGCAAGATGAAAGAGCGCGACGCACAGCTCGCCAAGAGCTCCCGCGTCTCTCTGGAAGGTCTCGCCGAGCAGATTCGCACCGCCGGCGTCAAAGACCTGCCCCTCATCATCAAGGGCGACGTCACCGGCTCAGTCGAAGTGCTGGCCGATTCGCTGGTTCTCATGTCCACTGAGAAGGTGCGCGTCAAGGTCATCCACTCCGGCGTCGGGTCCATCACCGAGAGCGACGTCCTGCTGGCCACCGCCTCCAACGCCATCATCATCGGCTTCAACGTTCGCCCTGAGCGCAAGGCCGCCGAGCTGGCGCAGCAGGAAGGCGTCCAGATCCGCCTCCACTCCATCATCTACGAGCTGCAGGACGAGATGCGTCTGGCCATGCTCGGCCTGCTCGAGCCCGTCTATAAGGAGAACTACATCGGCCGCGCCGAGGTGCTCAACATCTTCAAGATTCCCAAGGTCGGCACCATCGCCGGCTGCCGCGTGCAGGATGGTACAATCCGTCGCGACGCCGAGATCAAAGTCATGCGCGATGGCACTCAACTCTTTAAGGGCAAAGTAGTCTCCCTCAAGCGCTTCAAGGACGACGCCAAAGAAGTCACCAACGGCATGGAGTGCGGCATCGGCCTCAGCGGCTTCAACGATCTAAAGGCCGGCGACATCATCGAAGCCTTCTCCACCGAAAAACTGGCCGCCGATCTCGGCGCACGAACCTCCGCAAAGGCGTAGCAGTGCTCGAATGAATGTAATGGCTGCTGCTTCACGAAGCAGAGGGCGTTACAGCGCCCGCATTTGAACTACGTCGTCGCAAACTAGTTCGTAACTTAGCGCGCCCTGACAACACATCGCTGATCTCAGCGTAATACGCGCTTGGATTGTCGCCTAGCGAGCCTATGATAGGTAATGTGTTAATCCCGTATTTGCCGACTTTCTTGCAGATGGTCGATGCGTTCGGATCGAGAATCGCAACTTGGAGATTTTCATTGGCGATCGCCGCGGCTCGAAAACGCGTCAATACGTCGTCATCGCGGAATGAATAGCCGACCACAAGACAAAACTCCGCGTGAGATAAACATTTCCCAAGGTAGTCATAACATGTGAAGTAGGGCTCCGAGATCGCAACTTTCCTCGTCGCTGGATAGATCATTACGTTTTGATAGCCATCATCGACCTCCGCCGCGTAAATCGAAACTGATTTCACAATTCTCTTGGAATCCGAAATCCAGTTGGTCGATCCATGAATCTTGAAGAGCACCACCGTTGGTTCCCCAGAGCTTTTGAATTCATCAAAAACACTTCTATTCCACGAGTATTCCTGGCTATGGGCGTCGTGTCCAAAACCGTCCACGAGTAGCCATCCCTTGCTGCGGCACAATGTTTCGATGCTTGGATCATAATTTGTTGTGAATACGACCATGCATCCCGACACCGTGCCCATGCTATTAATGATTCCGTCGAGCAAGTCTATCCTTGCCGGCGTCTCCAGATTGCGGTAATGATGATAAACTTCGCGCTTAACCCACTCCAGGGCGCTATTCGCAAGCGTCGCGAGGCTCGCGATTTCAGAGCTCATTGCTGGAAAATTGAATATTTCTCCATCACCTCTCCGAAACGTATGTACATCACCGAAATATCGTTTGGTGGAAATCTCTTCCAGCTGCTCGATGAGGAATTCCAAATCAGGTTTCTCTCGACAGATAGCTCGTAGCAAATCCGCATACCGTTCGTTCGAGACTTGCTTTGTCAAATATTCAACGAACTCTCCCATGAGCATTTTGCCAAGAGGCTTGCTTGCACCAGCGCCAAGGAACAGGAGCCGTGGAGAGTTAGCAATTTCATTTGCGATCATGACTGGCATTGATCTTATTCAGATAGGATTTAATATGTCAATCTTGTGCCGGGCATCCCATCCTTCTGCAGCCTTATCGCAGAAGGATGGAATGCCCAAAATCTCACCCCTCAATCTTTTCCTCCCTGATCTTCTCCCGAATCGCCTCGACCAACTTGCGGATTCGCCGCTTTCCTGCCTCGCTCGTTGCTTGGCCCTGTTCCATTGTCTTGCTGACCGCCGCCATCGCTACCGCCAGCTTCCTCTTTCGTTTCCTCTCCGTTTTCTGCCGCGACACCAGCCGCTTCACGTTCTTTGTCGCATGCTCCTCGAAGTTGCCCTTGTAGGGCACAATGGCATACACCACTTTGCACGACATCGTCCGCGCCGCATCGTCCAGCCCCCGCAGTGATATCTTGTTATTACACTCTGCCCGCTCCATCTGAAAGACCGCCGAAGGACTCACCCGCAACTCCTTGGCCTGTCCAGTCGCTGTAAGTCCCAGTGCCTTGCGCACCGCGCGCAGCCATCCGCCTGACGGTCGGTACACTCGCCGCGCCATCAAAAACGGCTTCAGCTCCCGGTCCAGCTCCCTCTGCGCGATCATCTGCATCTTCCACTCCATCTCTTCACTCCTCTCCAACCCTCAGTCGCCTACGTGTCACCTGTTCCCTGTTCCCTACTCCCTGTTCCCTGTTTTTTCCCATTCTCCCCCTTACCTGCTAAATGATCTGCAATCATTTCTCAGATTGTGGTGAGCCATACCTCCCCAGTGTTCTGAAAGCCAGATAGCTACAGCTCACCATTTTGCAAAACACGGCAATTGAGTACTTTTTCTTCAACGAAACCCGGCAACCTGGAACGCCCTTACTTTGAACGAGTTAAGGCGCGGTTTGGTCCACCCTCCAGTTCCGGGTATAATGGAGTTTCGGTATGCCAAGGTAGATGTGCGTCTTCCTTTATATGGGCTGCGCGAAACATTTGAGTTTGGAGCTAAGTCATGGCACAAGTATGCGATATCTGCGGGAAAGGCCCGCGGTTCGGCAATAATATCTCTCACGCCCACAACATCACGCGGCGGACATGGAACGTGAATCTGCAGGCAGTCAAGGCGCTGGTAAACGGCCAGCCCAAGAAGCTTCGCGTCTGCACCAGTTGCATCAAAAGCGGCAAAATCGCCAAGGCCTGAGGATACCTACCGGCCTGAATATAAACTCTTTATCCAGCATGAACCCCGTCCTCTCCGGGCGGGGTTTTGCTGTGCCCGCCTTATTCGACGCGATAGTTGGGCGCCTCTCGTGTGATGATCACGTCATGTACGTGGCTTTCGCGCAGGCCGGCGCCGCTGATGCGCACAAACTGTGCCTTTTCTTGAAGATCGCGGATGGTTGCGCAGCCTAGGTAGCCCATGCCGGAGCGCAGGCCGCCGACAAGCTGGAATACCATGGACTCCAGCGGCCCGCGGTATGGCACGCGACCCTCGATGCCCTCAGGAACAAACTTGGCCAGACGGTTCTGGTTGGCGCGCTCACGTTGCACAACGCCTTCCCCACCCGATTCCGCGCTCTCCAGATCGTCTGTGCCTTGGAAATAACGCTCGCCCGAGCCCTGGCTCATGGCGGTCAGCGAGCCCATGCCGCGATAGCTCTTGAAGCTGCGACCCTGATAGAGGATGGTCTCGCCGGGGCTCTCGTCCACGCCGGCAAAGAGCGACCCAATCATCACCGAGCTGGCTCCGGCGGCGATGGCTTTGGTGATCTCGCCTGAATACTTGATGCCGCCATCGGCGATCACCGGAATTCCGTGCTCACGGGCAGCGCGCGCCGCCTCGGCAATGGCCGTAATCTGCGGCATTCCCGCGCCGGTGACCATGCGCGTAGTGCAAATCGAACCCGGCCCTATGCCGACCTTTACCGCGTCGGCGCCGGCGTCGATCAGCGCCAGCGCGCCCTCGTATGTAGCCACGTTGCCGGCCAGAAGGTCTACCTGCGGGAAGGCCTTCTTCACCTCTCTCACCGCCTCCAGGACGCGCGACGAATGCCCATGCGCCGAGTCGACGGCCAGTACATCCACACGCGCCCTCACCAGCTCCGCAGCCCGCTCCATATAATCGCCCGTTGCTCCGATGGCGCCGCCCACCCTCAACCGGCCCTTCTCGTCCTTGCTGGCGTTGGGATATTTCAGCTTCTTCTGGATGTCTTTGACCGTAATCAATCCCTTCAGGTTGTACTGATCGTCGACCACTAGCAGCTTTTCCACGCGGTGCTTATGCAGAATCTGCTCCGCCTCTTCCAGCGTGGTTCCAACCGGGACGGTAATCAGATTCTCCTTGGTCATCACGTCGCCCACCGGCACATCGGTGCGCGTCTCAAAGCGCAGGTCGCGGTTGGTCAGAATGCCCACCAGCCGCTTGCCCTGCGTTACCGGCACGCCGGAGATTTTGTAGCGCCGCATCACCTCCAGCGCGTCACCGATCATCTGGTTCGGACCAATGGTCACAGGGTCTACGATCATTCCGCTCTCTGAGCGCTTCACCTTGTCGATCTCGCCGGCCTGGTCGGGAATAGACAGATTGCGGTGCACAATGCCGATGCCGCCCTGCTGCGCCATGGCGATGGCCATGCGCGATTCGGTCACCGTATCCATGGCTGAGGAAAGCAGCGGGGTGTTCAACGTAATCGTGCGGGTCAACTGGGTTTGCGTGCTGACTTGCACGGGCACTACGTCGCTGTAGGCAGGCACCAACAACACGTCGTCGAAGGTGAGGGCTTCGGTCAGGTTTGCTGCAAGCATAATGCTCCAATGCGCCTGGCGGCTGGAATTCACTCCCGATGCGGCAGACGTTTGAAGACTATTGTAGCGGAGTAGGCTCAGAAGGTCGCGGAGAGTGCGAATATAGGATTTTCGGTCGCTATTGCGCTAAAGTTCACAGTTTCACAGTTTCACAGGAAATGGGGGGAGGGGTAGGGGGGTACCCGGGGTACAGACCAGTCACATCTGCGACAGAGCGAACCGGAGAGTGGCCACTTTTGTTCACTCTTCCAGTGTGCGCCAACGGAGGGTAATTATCTGCAAAGAGCGTAGGTGAAAATGCCGCAATAGGCTCTCTTCGACTGAGCCAGGGCAGATTCCAGAACACACAACTCCAGGCAACAGCTACTTGAGTCTCGTCTACACCCCCACCGGAAACGGCTTGGGGCTGGACTCGTTGAGATTGGCTTCTGCGCCGGTGCGCCAGCGCTCAAAGCGCCCTTGCAGCAAACTCATCAGGCCGGTGTACCAGTAGCCGATGACAAACAGAATCAGAAACGGGGCGGTGAAGTAGTTGTTGTTGGTGAAGGTGTAGAGAATGGCCAGGAAGAAGTAGCCTCCCAAGAGCAACTCAATCCATGGAGCCAGTATGAGCCGCTTGCGATACTTGGCTGCCTGTGATTTTTCGCCCTTTTTGGCTACGCGGTACTTGGGGGTGCGCACAAAGGCGCTCTTAATGCCCAGCAGGGCCTCCATCACCGCCTTAGTGTTGGTGACTGTTAGGCCAATGCCCAGGGCCATCAAAAAGGGCAGATAGAGAAAGGTCTTCATCCAGGTCTTGGGGAAGAGCTCGCGCTCGGCCGTCAGATAGAAGATGGCGATGGATAAGCTGGAGGCCGTGAACAGCGGCACGTCGAAGAGCAGCATTTGGAACCAACCCTGGTAGAAGCGCACAATCATAGCCGGCATCAGGAACGCCGTCATGATGACCATCATTGGGTAACTCAGATTGGCTGTCAGGTGATAGACGGCCTCGACCTTGATCTTCCGCGGAATATCCGATTTGAACATCAAGGGTAGAATTTTAATGCTGGTCTGGATGAGTCCCTTGGCCCAGCGCGCTTGTTGCGTCTTGAAAGCGGTCATCTCGATGGGCAGCTCGGAGGGGCACTCCACATCTGGCAGATACTTGAACTTCCATCCGGCCAATTGCGAGCGGTAACTCAGGTCGGTGTCTTCGGTGAGCGTGTCGTGTTGCCAGCCACCGCCGTCACTGATGGCCTTGATGCGCCACATGCCGGCTGTTCCGTTGAAGTTGAAGTAGTCGCCGGAGCGGACTCGCGCTCCGTGCTCGATGATGAAGTGGCCGTCGAGCAGGATAGCTTCGATCTGGGTCAGCATACTGTACTCGCGGTTCATGTGAGACCAGCGGGTCTGCACCATGCCTATCTCCGGCTCGGCAAAATGATGGATGACCTTCATCAGCCAGTCTGGTGGAGGCACGAAGTCAGCATCGAAGATGGCCACAAACTCGCCCTTGGCCACCTTCAAGCCCGCATCCAGCGCCCCGGCCTTGTAGCCGTAGCGATTTGTGCGGTGAATGTAGGAGATGGGGTGTCCCAGCGCCGCATAGCGGGCAACAATATCGGATGCCACCTGCTGGGTCTCGTCGGTCGAGTCGTCCAGCACCTGAATCTCCAGCTTCTCGCGCGGGTACTCCATGGCGCAGACCGCCTCAATCAGCCGGTCGATGACGAACTGCTCGTTGAAGATGGGAAGTTGCACGGTCACCCGCGGCAGAACTTTGAAGTGGCGGGGCGGATTGGGATTGTAGTTTTTTTTGTATTTGAAATATAGATAGCACATGGTGTAGCGGTGAATGCCATAGAACGACAGGATGATCATCACGGAAAAGTAGGGGATGAGCATCGTCAGATCAAACCAGGTCCAGTGGTGAGTCACCATGGAGAACGGATCGTAAAACAATCTCTGTACCTGGTGGCGCATGCTGAACTGCGGGGCAAAGAGCAGTAGCGCGGAGAGCCGCGCGGGCTGCCCGTGCATCAGGCCGACAACGGGATTCAGAGAGGTGAGGAGCGCGGCAAACAGGGCGTGCCTCCATGGTGGGGATATCGATAATTGTAGCTGATAAGAGCCAACAGGCGTCAGGGCTGCCAACCGCTCGCCCATGCAGCCTGTCATGCCCGGTTCAATCCCCGGCGGCCACATATATGCTACTCTTTGCCGTGGTGTTGATTCCAGAACGCAATTGTAGCCAGGCGAATGGTATCCGCTTTAGCATGTGCGGATTGGGAGATCAGAGTTACTCCACCGTCAGGTTTTCTAGAAAGAAGTCAAAATCTTTCATCGCCGGCTCCTCAATGGAGGCTGCCGTATCCAGCAGGACAAGGTAGTAGAGCTTGCCGGGAATACGCTGCTGGATTTGGTTAGGGACGTAATACTTAATTTCTTCTCCGCCATTTGACTTCGGAATCTCCCTTGGAGTTTCAAAGATTAATCCCGGGAACTCTGGCTGATCCCGCTCAAACATGACGAGACGGATATGTCCATCTCCATTCTTTTCATATGCTCCAGGTAATATCCCACTCATGGCGATACAAGTTGAGGCTGGACAGAGTACGGGCGTATAGGCTAAAAAAGTGCTGTCTTTTATATTATTCATACATTTTTTTGAAAACTCAGCCAGCGTTTCTTTTCCATCTGGCTGCCTTATTATCAGAAGAATACTCGGAAACATCTTTTGCGTCTTGGCCTTATACGGGCCGGTACTAAAGTTAGCGATACATCCGCCTTTGGCCATTCCTATTTGACTGATCTCCCAATTGCCGTGCACACGAAGGCGCACCCCACACATTGTGCTGGTGAAATCTGGAGATTCGCCGGGGTTTGCCCCTTCCCAAACCTCCTTGGGTTCATACTTCTTCATCGGATCAAAGGCATCGAAGCGTTTACGAGCACCATTAGCAAGAAAAGTGCGCATTCCGGAATCAACCGCATGCATCTTTTCCAGATGGTCGGCAGCCCGCAGAATATGAGCAGGCATACTTGTGACCGAGGCGCATTCCATGTAATCGTCCCAGAAAGCGATGGGCAACTTCTCCCAGTTATGGCTGGCTTCTATCGAAAGGAACTCATCGGCTCCAGCTTTGGGCTCCATAGTCTGGCAAATCAGCGTAGCGCGAAACCAGGGTGCGCGTACGTCTGAAGGGTCCAGCTTCTGGGCCTGTTCCAGCACGTTCAGTGTGATGTCATAGCTTCCGTGTACATCGAGATTATAAGCATAGCGCGCCACCAAACCGGTCAGAAGAAGCAACTCGGCGTTTTCGGGATGATTTTTCAGCGCGAGGGTAAGAAAGCCCAGATCTTTGCCCAAGCGTGTAGCCACTTCTTCCTTGGCAATTGGATACTGCCACTTGAGCGTCCAGGATTGGCTGTATGGCTCGAGTTCCTTCACGTCATCGAGCGCGGCCAGGATAGCCGTCTCCTGCGGTAGCTTGTCCGCGTGGATGGCAGCTACATCTGCAAGAGCCTGCGGAGTCAGAGAAGAAAAACTAAACGCGAAGAGCAGGGCGGCAATCTTGCGCATGGGAGCCTCCTGATTCTAAACCTGAGAATCAGTGTAGCGAACTTTGCCGGTATGCGCTTAGTTGGGCGCTCCGGTGGTCTCCTCGGCGGCAAAGGTACATTCGCGGCACTGGCACATGCGGCGCAGATAATCCCAGGAGTAGATACCGCCGGAGTGGCCGTCTTGCCAGTTGAACTGGATGGCGTAGCGGCCTACGGCCTGCGCGCTCAATGGCTTCGCAGGCGGAGTATACATGGGCAACACAGCAGTTGGCCGTGGCTTGGGCTGACCGGTTTTGCGGCCTTGCTGCTTGCGCTCTTCGACGCAAGTGGCACAGGGGCAGGCCTCACGCAACCACGCAAAGCTCCAGGCGCTGCGGTGGCCGTCGGCCCAGTCGATCTCCATGCCTTTGCCCTCGGTGATGAGCACACGGACCTTCGCCGGAGTAACACTGATGCGGGGCAGCGGACGCTCGGCCTCGTTCTCGCGGCCTTCCTGGTCCTTGGGGGCAATGCGGATGCCTTCATGGCTCATGCGTTCAGCTTACAGCAGACAGCTAGCAGTTAGCCGATTGAATCTATGTGCCTTCCACTGATAGCTGTCGGCTGTGAGCTGTTAGCTGATTTACTGCTTCCAGAAGAACCAGGCGGCCATGCCCAGACCGATAGCTACCACTAGCCCGCGAAGAAGCGGTTGCGGAATGCGGCGAGCCAGGCGAGCTGAAGTATATCCGCCAATGGCGCAGACGAGCATGGCCCACAGGCAGAAAGGCCAAGCCACCATGCCGCTGACCGCAAAAATGACAACAGCGATGCCGTTGGCCAGAGTGGTTGAGACTACCTTGAGGGCGTTGATCTCGTGCAGATCCTCGTAGCCGAAGAGCGAGAGCACCGTGATGAGTAGAAATCCTGCGCCAGCGCCGAAGTAGCCAACATAGAAACAGACTGACATGGTCGCCAGAAAAACCGGCAGACGGCGCGGCGGATGATGAGCGATGGCGAGATTGCCTTTGCGGCGAGCCAACCATCGCGAGACCGGACCGGTAAGGGCAAAGATCGAGGAAGAGATCAGCAGCAGCCATGGGACCAGATGCAGAAAGGTCATCTGTGGCGTGCTGAGCAGCACCAGGGCGCCAACCGTGCCGCCGATAAGCCCGGCTACGCCCATGGGCAGGGCAAGGCGCAGGTTCTTGCGGAGGTCGTCGCGATAGGCGGCCACCGAGGTGAGCTGGCCGGGCCATATAGCCACCGCGCTGGTGGCATTGGCCTGGACGGGCAGAATCCCCATGCTCAGCATCGCCGGAAAGGAAAGAAACGAACCGCCGCCCGCAACGGCATTCAGCACGCCAGCCAGAAAGATCGCCACGGTGAACCAAAGCGAGTGCCAGTCCAGAAATGCGTGTAGCGAGAAGAGATGCATTGTCTGCCTATATTGTAAAAGGCGGCTTCAGGGTAAACGGATTAAACCGAAAATCGCCGAAACTAATTGGCCGGCACGGTGTCTAACAAAGAAAGTATCTGGCACGCGCGCACTCGCATAATTGATGAAGAACCATGCTGACAGCGAGCCAGGTAACGAATATCCTGAGAAAAGGAGGTTCTAGTACGATGAGCAAATCACTGCGTAGTTCTAAGTACCTTGGGCTTTGGCTGGGTGTATTGCTCCTGTGTACATTGATTATCACTACCGGATGCAGTTCGCGTTATTCGCGTTATACGTTTTACCAGTGGGTTTATGTCACCAATGGCCAAAACGTCACCGTCTTCGAAGTCCCCAACAATACAGTCAATCTCAATATCACCCCTGTCGCCAACCTCACCGGCGTAGCGACGGGCCTCGATGCTCCCAATAGCATAACGTGTGATTTCAAGAACAACACCTACGTTACCAACTTCAGTGGCAATAGCGTGACCATTTACTCCCCCGGATCGAATGGCAATGCCGCGCCGTCCGCCACCATCATCGGCGCAAATACCGGGCTCGATGGTCCCAGCGGCATCGCGCTCGATTACCAAAACAATATCTATGTAGCCAACTCCCTGAACAATACCATCACCATCTACGCCGCCGGATCGTCGGGGAACGCAACGCCTACAGGCACCATCGGAGGCTTAAACACCGGGCTTGATTACCCCACCGGCATCGCTATCGGCGGCAACGGTAAAACAATCATCGTCGCCAACAAAGCGAGTAATAGCATAGAAGTCTTCAACGCTGCCAGCACTGGCAATGTCGCTCCCACAAACACCATCATCGGAGCGAACACCGGGCTTGCTGGCCCCAATGCCCTGATCCTGGACAACTACAGCAATATTTTCGTAACCAATGGCAGCGGCAACAGCATCACCATTTACAGCCCCGGCACTACAGGCAATACCGCACCCGTCGCCACCATCATCGGCTCGAATACCGGACTGAATAACCCCAGCGGCATCGCAGTTGACGTCTTTGGGGATATTTATGTCGGCAACCAGTCTGCCGTTGACATCTTCGCTCCTATTCCGGCCGGCACCACTAACGTGGCTCCTGCCGTCACTATCAGCGGCTCGAACACCGGACTAGGCACGGTCGTCGGCCTGGCACTGTAAAGAGAAACTGGCAAGAGTTAGGATCTGGTAATCGCAGTACAGTTTGGAATTACATGTGGTTGCCGGGAGTCCGGCCCGGCAACCTGAGGAATTGAGTGTATCGAAACGGGAATAAAGGTTCCGCGCAAAAATCGAATTCATTTCTGAGTGAATAACGAGCCGGTGCTGTTAGCATTTCCGGTAGACTTTGAACGTTGAGGATACCCATGAAGATACGTTGTGTACTGCTGGCCGTAATGGTTCTGCTGACGGCCTTCGGCGTGCCCGCACAAACCCCCACGCCACCTCCATCACAACCTACCACGCAATCTTCCGCGCAGCCTCCAGCACAAACCCCCACGCCGGCCTCAACTAAGGCCGACCCATGGGCAGTGGTACGCTTTTTGCTCGGGTCGTGGGAGGCAAAGACCACGGGCGGAGTGGCTCAGGCACAGGTCTCCGCTAGTTACTCCTTCCGGATGGAGCTGCGCGACCATTTGATAGCACGGCACTCTAGGAGCGGCTCCTGCTCTGCCCCGGACGACTTCGATTGCCAGCACAGCGACCTGCTCTATATCTATCCCGCAAGCAACGGAACAGCGCTCGAAGCCATCTACTTCGACAATGAGGGTCACGTCATCCACTATGGCGTTACTACTCCCAAGCCCGGAACCGTGGTTTTCATCTCCGATCCAGCACAGCCGGGCCCACAATTCCGCTTGAGTTACACCTTTCTCGACGGGGTAATGAGCGGCCAGTTTGAGATGAAAATGCCGGGTCAGACGGAGTTCACAAGCTACCTGGAGTGGAGTGGGAAACGGGACTAGCCGTCCAGGCGGGCGGCGCTTACGCATTATGAAATTGGTGAGTTTCCAGGTCCTAAATAGAACTTACGGCATCTGGCTATCTCATAATGCGGTATCATTATCCTTGATCAACTTAGTAACTTGTTGATTCCAGGAAGGTTCATATAATCTGCAAGGATTTGAAAATAAATGAGGGGGGGTAGGGGGGTCTTTTCTGGAGTGGTACGGACCGGGCGGATCCCTGACAGATTTGATCTGCGGCTCGGAATATTGATCATGCTTTGATTGTGCGCCAAGGGAGGGATATTATCTGCAAAATTGAGGATATTTTTTGGAAACCATTGAGCAAATCATTGAAAAAGAAAAGGATAAAAAAATATTAAAAATGTGAGTGTATGACGCGCACATTATCTGATTATATGCTATAGTAATATCAAATTATGTGAGCGGCTCGGACTCACCCTCCCAGCCCCACATTCCAAGATCATCAGGAGGTACACAATTATGGCAATCACTCGTTGGGACCCTTATCGGGAAGTCGTAGCACTGCAGAACCGCTTCAACTCTTTGTTCCGCGATATGAACGAAGGGGAAAGTCCGTTGACCACGGCCAGCTTTGTGCCGGCGGTTGACATCTACGAGGACGACAAGAAGGTGATGCTCAAGCTGGAAGTGCCGGGCATCGAGCAGAAGGACCTGGACGTAAGCGTGGAGAACAACACGCTGACCGTCAAGGGCGAGCGCAAGTTCGAAAATGAGGAGAAGGAAGAGAACTTTCATCGCATCGAGCGGCGCTATGGCAGCTTCTATCGCGCTTTCACGCTGCCCTCAACTGTGGATACGGAGAGCGTGGCCGCCAGTTACAATGCTGGTGTGCTGAAGCTGGAGCTGAAGAAGAAGCCGGAAGCACAGCCCAAGCAGATCCAAGTCAAAGTGGCGTAAGTGCAGTTGTCAGCCGTCAGCCTTCAGTAATCAGGGTTGGGGCTGGCGGCTGAGAACTGAGGATCAATGGCCATTCGTTGGGAAAAACTGACCGTTAAATCGCAGCAAGCAGTGGAGCAGGCGCAGGCGCGGGCTGCCGAACTTGGCAACCCCGAGGTCCTGCCTGTGCATCTGCTGCTGGCGCTGGTCGAGGACCGCGAGGGTGTAATTCCCTCTGTGCTGGACAAAATAGGCGTTCCCACCGAACGGCTGGAGCACAATCTGCATCAGATCGAGGAGAAACTGCCTCGTGTGGCGGGAGCTGCTGCGCAGCCGGGCCTGAGCCAGGCACTCAACAAAGTACTGGACCAGGCCTTCCGCGAAGCCGCCAACTTCAAAGACGAATACGTTTCGACAGAACATTTATTGCTGGGCGTCTCGCATGCCAAGAATGAAGCCGCACGCGAGGCGCTCGCTGGCGTAGGCGCGACGCACGAGGCGATTCTGAAGGCGCTGACCGCGGTGCGCGGCACGCAGCGCGTCACTGACCAGAATCCCGAGGGAAAATTCCAGGCGCTGGAAAAATACGCCAAGGATTTGACGGAACTGGCCCGGCGCGGCAAGCTGGATCCTGTGATCGGGCGTGATGAGGAGATTCGCCGCGTGATCCAGGTTCTGAGCCGGCGCACGAAAAATAACCCGGTGCTGATCGGCGAGCCCGGCGTGGGCAAGACAGCCATCGTCGAGGGACTGGCGCGGCGCATCGTCTCCGGAGACGTGCCGGAGAGCCTCAAGGACAAGCGGGTGATTTCGCTCGACCTGGGCGCAATGCTGGCCGGCGCCAAGTATCGCGGCGAGTTTGAGGACCGGCTCAAGGCCGTGCTCAAGGAGATTGAAGAATCAAAAGGCCAGGTCGTGCTCTTTATCGACGAGCTGCACACGCTGGTCGGCGCAGGCGCGGCCGAGGGCGCCATCGACGCCAGCAATATGCTCAAGCCGGCTCTGGCACGCGGCGATCTGCGGGCCATCGGCGCAACCACGCTGAACGAGTACCGCAAGTACATCGAGAAGGATGCGGCGCTGGAGCGGCGCTTTCAGATTGTCTACGTCGGCGAGCCTAACGTCGAAGACACGATTGCGATTTTGCGCGGACTAAAGGATCGTTACGAGGCACACCACAACGTGCGCATCAAGGATTCGGCGATTGTGGCCGCGGCCATGCTCTCGCATCGCTACATCAGCGATCGCTTTTTGCCCGACAAGGCCATCGACCTGGTGGACGAAGCCGCAGCCTCGCTGGCTATTCAAATTGGCTCCGTGCCCACTGAGATTGATCAACTGGAGCGAGAGGCCACGTCGCTGGAGATAGAACGCGCCGCGTTGAAACGCGAGACCGACTCCAATAGCATTGAGCGGCGCAAGGAAGTCGATCGCCAGTTGGGCGCGCTTAAGGAGAAGATCACCGCGCTACGCGCGCGATGGACGCGGGAGCGCGAGGCTATCAGCCATGTGAGCGAAATCAAGAAAAAGATTGAGGCACTGCGCTTTGAGGCAGAGGAGCAGACGCGCAAGGGACAACTGGACCGCGCGGCGCAAATTCAGTATGGCGAACTGCCCAAGCTGGAGGCCGAACTGAAGAAGCTGAATGCCGCGCAGGACGGAGCGCAGAAGGATGGAGCCGCCGCGCGCCTGTTGAAGGAAGAGGTTGATGAGGAAGACATCGCTAAAATCGTGAGCAAGTGGACGGGAATCCCTGTTTCGCGCATGTTGGAAGGCGAAGTCAAGAAGCTTGTCGAAATGGAGCAAAGGCTGCGCGAGCGAGTCATTGGACAGGACGCGGCTTTGGCAGTTGTGGCCAATGCAATTCGGCGTTCCCGCGCCGGCTTGAGCGATCCGCGGCGGCCAATCGGTTCGTTTATTTTTCTTGGCCCTACGGGCGTCGGCAAGACAGAAACCGCGCGCGCGCTAGCTGAGTTTCTCTTCGACAACGAGCAGGCTATGGTGCGCATCGACATGAGCGAGTACATGGAGAAACACGCCGTGGCGCGGTTGATCGGCGCGCCTCCGGGCTATGTGGGCTACGACGAGGGCGGACAGTTGACCGAAGCCATCCGACGCAGACCATACGCCGTGATTCTCTTCGACGAGATCGAAAAGGCGCATCCCGATGTCTTCAATATTCTGCTTCAGATTATGGACGATGGGCGGTTGACCGACTCGAAGGGCCGGACTGTCGACTTCAAGAACACAGTGCTGATTATGACATCGAATCTGGGAGCGCCCCTGCTGGCCGGCGACGCGCTCAAGACAGAGCACGATTTTGATATGGCCCGCGAATCGGTGATGCGCGTCTTGCGCGAGCACTTCCGGCCGGAGTTTTTGAATCGCGTGGACGACATCGTGATCTTCCGTCCGCTGGGCGCGGCGCAGATGAGCAAGATTCTCGACCTGCGGCTGGCCGAAGTGAGCAAGCTGCTCGAAGAGCGGCAGATTTCATTGGAACTCACCGAACCGGCGCGACAGCTGATTCTGGCTGCTGGTTCCGATGCGGCTTACGGAGCGCGCCCCCTGAAGCGCGCCTTGCAGCGCATGATTCAGGATCCGCTGGCCATCAAGATTCTCAACGGCGAAGTATTGAACGGCGCGCACGTACGCATCGACGTGGACCGCAAGACAAACCAGTTGAAGTTCGAGCCGATGAGCCGGGAAGCGATGGCGTAACCACCTTCACCCCAGTAAACAAAGATCGTTTCCTGGGGACCCCGATCTCCACCCCAGGAAACAAAGATCATTTCCTGGGGACCCCAGTCTGCGGTGGGGCAGTCGCCTTCGGCTAAAAAGACTTGCGGCTTGATCTTGCTCAGGGATAAACTGTCCTCATGAAAATGACGCCGCATTGCACGCTTCCCCTCATCCTATTGTTCTCGCTGGCCGCTACTTCCCTTCATGCTCAGGACTGGGCCAAAGCCCGCCTCGACGCGTCCCCCCGCCACCGTGAGTATGTCACTCTGAAACATGGGAGCCGCACCATCCAGGCCTTCGTTGTTTACCCCGAGGTCAAAGTCAAGGCCCCGGTCGTGATTCTCATCCATGAAATCTTCGGACTGAGCGACTGGGCCAAAGAGATGGCCGACGAGCTGGCCGCGCAAGGCTTCATCGTCATCGCCCCCGACCTGCTAACGGGCTTCGGCCCGAACGGCGGCGGATCAAGCGAGTTTGTCAGCCTGGACGCAACCGTGAAGGCCGTCTCCGGCCTCGATCCGGATGTTGTCACTGCCGACCTGGACGCCGCGGCCGACTACGGCAAGCAAATACCCGCAGCCAACGGCAAGATCGCGACTGTCGGCTTCTGTTGGGGTGGAGGCAAATCCTTCGCCTTCGCAACCCATCGCAAAGACCTCTCCGCCGCCTTTGTCTTCTACGGTCCGGGGCCTACGGACGTATCCGCTATCGCCGCTCCGGTGTACGGCTTCTACGCCGGCAACGACGCGCGTATCGGAGCTACCGTGCCCGATACCGTTGCGGCGATGAGGGCCGCGGGCAAGAGATTCGAGCCCATCACCTACGATGGCGCCGGGCACGGCTTCATGCGCGCAGGCGAAGATCCCGGCAACACGGTCCCCGGCAACAAGATCGCCCGCGAACAGGGATTTGCCCGGCTAGTCAAGCTACTCAAGGAGATGTAGAGCGCGCCCGCGGCCAGCAACGGCGCACAAAGCAGCACCCACACAGGCAAATCCAGAGCACATGCCGTCTCCTGCCACGACAGCGGCGCGGCTTCGCCTGATACAACCATGTGATTATTGATTGCGGTTTATGCTGACGAGCCGAGAAGCGATGGCTTGATGAAGCAGCGGAGTTAGCGAGCTGTTTTTGGGTGAAAAACCGGATTTCTCCGGTGATTTTCAAAGGTCAAATCTCACGATGAGGGATTTTTGGTGCGGAAAAATTCCCGCAGGCGTTGATTCCAGGGAGATTCGAAATAATCTGCAAAAGCTATTTTCATATTTCCGCTGAGAAACTCCTCGGATATTGTTGATTCCAGGCAGGTTCAAAATAATCTGCAAATGAAATTTTCGCATTTTTTACGCGATTGTTCTTTGGAAGTTGTTGATTCGAGGAAGGTTCATAATTATCTGCAAGCTATAAATATATTTATTTATTTTAGAGGGGGGAGGGGGGTACCCCCTGGTAGTACGGACCGAGGACTTCCCTGACAGATCGAACCGGTACTGTGTCCATATTTCTTTCATTCCACCATTGTGCGCCAAGGGAAGATAATTATCTGCAAATTTTATCAGGTCACCTCACCATTAAGGATAGGCCAATCACTGTCTCAACTCCACCAGCGTCGCCCCCTGGCCGCCTTCGTTTTGCGGGGCTTCGGCGATAGTGGCGACGTGCGGATGGGACTTGAGGAATTCGCGCACGCCGCGACGGAGAATGCCGGCTCCGTGGCCGTGGATGATGCGGACACCGGGCAGGCCGGCGAGGAAGGCGCGATCAAGATATGTCTCCAACTCCTGTGTGGCCTCATCCACGGTGCGTCCGATGAGGTTGATCTCCGTGCGCAGGGCGTCGGTGTTTGCGCTGGTAACGCTGACACGGACGTTCTTCTGCTTGCGGGCGGCGGCCAGCGGATCGGCCTTCCCAGTCGCAGAAGAGTCGCCAGAGGGCTGCGGTTCACAGAGATTTTCTCGCTTGACGCGCATTTTGATGGGGCCGAGGGCGACTTCAAAAAGGTCCTTCTCGACCTCGCGCTGTACGACGGCAATCTTGTTCATCGACTTGATGCGAACCTGGTCGCCGGCGGCGATATGTTTGAGTATGTGCGGCTCTGCGTTGGCGTCGCCAACATCTGCTCCGGTGCGGTGGGCAACGACGGTCTGGTTGAAGCTCTCCTGAAACTCCCGGCGCAGGCGCTGAATGCGGCGTTCGGCTTCCTTAGAAAGCTTTTGTTGTCCGACGCGATCCTCGATGGCGCGCACCGTCTCGCGCATCTGGAACTCGAAGTCCTTGAGCAGCGAAGCCAGTTTGGTTTCCAGCTCTCGCGTGCGCTGGCGCAGCTCGACGTCTCCCTCGCGCTCGAGTTTTTTTCTTTCTTGATTGAGCGCATACTGCTGCTCTCGGGCCGCCTTGCGGTCCGCTTCAAGGTGCGTGAGCTCGCTGTGCAGCTTATCGAGGAAGCGGGCGATGTCCACCTGCTGCGAACCTAATCTCTGGCGTGCAGCGGCGATGATGGCGGCGTTCAGGCCAAGCCGCTCGGCGGTTTGGATGCCAGCAGACGCTCCGGGAACGCCGAGCCGCAACTGGTAGTTCGGCACGAGCGTCACTTCGTCCACGCCAGCCGCGGCGTTGAGGACGCCGGGAGTGTTGGCCGCGTAAACCTTGAGCGAGGTGTGGTGCGTAGAGATGAGCGTCCAGGCCCTCGTTGTCAGGAAGTGGCTGGCAATGGCCACGGCCAGCGCTGAGCCTTCCTCGGGATCGGTGGAGGAGCCGAGCTCATCGAGCAGGACTAAGGATTGATTGTTGGCGAGGCGCGAAAGGCGATCGAGGTTGGTAATATGCGCGGAAAAGGTGGAGAGTTCCGCTTCGATGGATTGCGCGTCGCCGATATCAGCAAGGAACGCGGTGAAGACAGGAAAGCTTGCTGCCGCAGCAGGGATGGGCAGGCCGGCCTGCGCCATCATGGCCAGCAGCGCAGTGGTTTTGAGCGTAACGGTTTTGCCGCCGGTGTTGGGACCGCTGATGATGAGCTGGCGCTCTGAGGCGGTGAGTTCGAGAGTGAGCGGGACAATGTGGCCACCGGTCTGGCGGAGATGCCTCTCGAGCAGAGGATGGCGGGCGGCTTCGAGATGCAAAAGATCGGGCGTGATGGCAGGAGCTACGCAGTTGTAGCCGCGGGCAAAGCGGGCGCGAGCCTGGAGGCTATCCACCAAAGCCAACACGCGCGCTCCCTCGACGAGAGCGTGCGCATAACCGCCCACCTGGCGTGTGATCGCCATAAAGATGCGGTGAATCTCGGCTTGTTCTTCTTCAATGAGCCGAACCAGATCGTTGTTTTGCTCGATGGTTTCCAGCGGCTCCAGGTAGACCGTCTGACCCGAAGAGCTGACGCCGTGGATCACTCCGCTGACGCGCTTCTTGAGCTCGCTGCGGACAGGAATGACGAAGCGCTCGCCGCGAATGGTGATGAGATCTTCTTGCGTCGCGCCCTCCGAGGCTAGCTTGCGGAGGGTGGCGCGCAGCGACTCTTCAATCAGTTTTTTCTGGCGCTCCTGCTCGCGGCGGATGCGGCCCAGCTCGGGCGAGGCGTTGTCGGCCAGCGAGCCATCAGGCTGAATGGTGCGCTCGATAGACACGGCCAGCGGACGCAAGTTGCCCGTCAGGGCAGAGGAGAGCTGTGCAAGGCCGGGCAGCTTGCCCACCAGCTGCACCGGGGGCGATTGCAGAAGCGCTTGCCAGGAGGCCACGTCATTGGCCAGGCGGGCGATAGATTGCAGTTCGACGGCTTCAAGGGCCGCGCCGGAAATCTGCGCTCTCGCGACGTGCTGCGTGGGATCGAAGAGACCGCCAACGGGAATGGAAGTCTGTTCTTCGAGCATCAGACGAAGCTCACCGGTGAGCTGATGCTGGCTTGCAATCCATTCCTCGTCGGTTGAGGGCTTAAGGTCGAGAATTGCCTGGCGGCCGACCGGCGAAGCGGCGAATGAAGAACAAAGCGCAAGAAGCGCTTCCCACTCGAGGGCGGCAAAATCGACGTCTACAACCGGCGACGGAATGGGATCAAGCAAGGGCATGATTTTTCGCTGCTGAAACTATCTTAGCGGGCCAGGGGTGGTCCCATGGAGGACTGCGCCTTCCTAGGCCCCAGGACGTATTTCGGTCGGCAGGCTCAGGGCAGAGTCCTGGACGCCCCCGCGCGGAAGCCGAAAACTTTTTTCGCCCACGGCCGCAAAAAACACTTGACAGCAATAGTACGTTACGTAATAATACGAAATAGACCATGAAAGACGATTCCCTTCTCGGCTTTACGCTCCTGGGCCTGGTTCACCAGCAGCCCATGTCCGGATACGACCTGCGCAAGATCTTTGCGTCCACGGCGTGGGGTACCTTCAGCGACAGCCCGGGCGCGGTCTATCCCGCGTTGCGCAGGCTGGAGGCGCGCGGGCTGGCGCGTGGAACGGTCTTGGAGTCGTCGAGCCTGAGAAGACGGCGCGTCTTCCGGATTACGCCCAAGGGCCTGGCGGCTTTCAAGGCATGGCTGATGAAGCCCATCACGCAGGACGACGTGATCCGCCGCATTTACGACCTGATGGTACGCTTTTCGTTCATGGACCAGGCGGCAGGCGAGGAGCGGACGGCGGAGTTCCTGGGCGAGTTCGCCGGGGAGATGGTCGCCTACATTCCCAGTCTCCAGCAGTACCTTGAATCTCACGCGAGTGAGATGACGCTCTCCAGCCGTCTGGCCATGGAGTGCGGTATCCAGGAGTATGAATCACGGCTCCGCTGGGCCAGAAGATCCATTGCTCATTACCAAACTAAAAGGAGGAAGAAGGTATGAATCTCAATTTACGAATCGGGCTTTATTGTATTCTGGGCGGTCTGTGCTTCACGATCTCCGCCCTGGGTGCGGGCCACTTCTGGTTATGGTGGCTAAGCGGCATCTTGACGGTGGCTGCATTCTTGCCGATGGTGCGCTTCGGACCGCGCCATCCGCTGGCGCAGTTTGGGGCTATCGCCCTTGCGATGATAGTGGTGGGGCTGGTATGCACGCTCTCCGAGGGGGTGCTGTTCTATCCAGATATGAAGGCGCAGATCTGGCTCGCCCTGATCGGTGGCTCCGTGTCATATCTTGTTGTAGCTGCCGTGCTGGTGGCGCTGGCGAAGGTGCTGAAGCTGACCGAGACCGCCGAGGATGTTGTCCCGCATCGCCCCTGGGCGATCGCGATTCCGATGGTACTGCTGGCTGGCCTTTCCTATGTGGTCTACTACCAGATCTTCGGCATGATCACTTATGAATATTTCACCAAGCAGTATTATCCCCAGGCTGTAACCATCGTGGGCCAACTTGGCCTGTGGTTCTATGCCTATCAGTGGGCGCGGGGCACGCTGATGACACTGGCTGTGCTTCCCTTCATCTACACTCTTCGGATGAAGCGCTGGCATGCGGCGCTGGCCGTAGGCGTCCTGGTGTGGATCGCGGGCGGAGCCGCTGCCCTGCTGGTACCCAATCCCATGATGGTCGCAGAGCAGCGCTACATTCACATCATCGAGATCATGACGCAGAATGTATCACTGGGCGTAACCGCGGTATTGCTGCTGCGGCCCAGTGCGGCGAAGACGGCGGCAGCGATGTGCGCAGTTCCGACGGCGTAGGGGGATTGCGATGGGCGCCCGTCTTATGGAATTCAGTTAGAGATGGGCGCCGGTTTCAGTTCGCCCTCCCAACGGGCAACAACGGCTGCGGCCATGCAGTTACCGATGACGTTCAGAGCCGTGCGGCCCATGTCCATGAGGGTGTCAACGCCAAGCAGCATCAGAACTGCGGCAGTAGGAATCTGGAAGGAACCGGCGACGGCCAGCAGGGTAACAATCGTTGCGCGGGGCACTCCGGCGATGCCTTTGCTAGTGAGCGCCAGAGTGGCCAACAAAACGATCTGCTGGCCCATGGAGAAATGAAGGCCCGCAGCCTGCACGGCAAAGAGCGCGGCCATGGAGAGATAGATGGTGGAGCCGGTCAGGTTGAAGCTATAACCGGTGGGAATAACGAAGGAGACGATCCAGCGCGGCACGCCGAATTCTTCCATACGCTCCATAGCCAGAGGCAGCGCGGCCTCCGACGATGTGGTAGCGAAACCCAGCGCGGCGGGCTCGGCAACGGCAGCGGCAAATCGTCCGACGGGGATGCGCGCAAGAAGCAGGATGGGGACGAGGACCGCGAACAGAAAGATTGTCAGTGTGGCGTAGTTGGTGGCCAGTAGCTTGGCCAGAGGCAGAAGCGTGGCCAGGCCCATGCTGCCCACGGTGTAGGCCAGCGCGGCTCCGGCGGCTACAGGCGCGGTGACCATGATGATGCGAGTCAGGCGGAACATCGTCTCGGTCAGCGATTGCAGAACGGAGACAAGAGGGGCGCGCTTCTTTTCCGGCAGGGTGGCCAGCGCCACGCCAAAGAGCAGCGCGAAGATTGCAACCTGAAGGATTTGATTCTCGGCGACGGCCTTGGCGATGTTCTCCGGAAAGATGTTCAACAGAATCTGCTGCCACCCTTCAGCATGGGCGGCGGGTACAGTCGCCTGAATCGAAGCAGGCAGCGTGACACCGGCTCCAGCCTGGGTGAAGTTGATGGCCACGGCGCCTAGAATCAGCCCGATAGTGGTGACGACCTCAAAGAAGATGATGGATTTGAGCGCCACGCGGCCCACGCTGCGCAGTTCACTGTGGCCGGCGATGCCGGTGACGATGCCGCCGAAGATGAGCGGCGCGACAATCATGCGGATGAGCCGCAGAAAAATGTCGGCAAGGAAGTGGCACTGCGCGGCGATCTGTGGCGCGTCTACTCCCAGTTCCGCTCCGGCCAGCATGGCAAAAAAGGTCCATACCAGCAGGGAGCGGCGGTGCACGGCGAAGGGGAGAAAGAGGCCGAGGCCGGTCCAGCGTATGGCGGCGGCAATCTCGACATGAAGATGAAACCAGCCCGCAACAAGGCCCGTGACGAAAAGGAGAACTGCGACCAGAACGAGCGAGCGAAGGCCCGCAGGTATAGATTGCGAAGGTGCCGGCGTGGAGTTTGGCGTCATCAATGGGCCTTGAGGCTTCAAGGAATCCATTATCCTACGGCGACGCGTGGTTGCGCTCGGATCAAGCGCACTTCGGAATAGCTGAAATCCGCCAAGGTCAATATTTGCTCGTTATTTTTTCGACGATTCGCCGGTTGAAGCAGAAGATGCAGCCGCGACGGCGGGGCAGGCCGCTCCGCAGCTTCCGCCGCAGGGCGTCTTGGTCTCTGTGGGCGCAGGCTCGGAGGCTGACGCCTTGCTCTTGCCCGCGTAGTCGTTCACATAAAAGCCTCCGCCCTTGAAGTGCAGGCGCGGCGCGGTAAGTGGACGCTCCAGCGCGCCCTGGCAAATGGGGCAGACAAGCTCCTTATCAGCCGAGAATTTCTGTATCTTTTCAAAGCGATGGCCGCACTGGGTACAGCGATATGCATATAAAGGCACAGCTTTTACACCTCTGGGGAGAATTCACACACTATCCCTATTGTATCGGCAGGGCGGTAATTATCTGCAATCACCTGCCCTGCCGTTAATCACCTTCCGGCGCACGGGCTTAATGCACTGCAATCAAAACAGACGCAGAGTGGTTCTCCCATTCCAGGGTGAGTTTGCCTGTTGTGCCGCCGAGAGCCTCAAGCGTGTACTTCAGATTCTCAACCATCGCCAGCGGCTTGCTCATGGTCATCTTCACCCGGCCCAAGTCCTGCGTCTTGTCGTATTTAGTGCCCCACTGGCCGGTTTGCTTGTTAATGATGAGAACCCATGCGTCGGGGTCGGAGATATCGACGTACAGGGTGTATTTCCCGGCGGGCACTTTGAGCTTTCCGGCCGTGATGCCCCCGTCGTTCTCCAGTATGGTGGCACCATTGGCGCCTGCGCGCCAGACCGGGTAGGTGGGATCGTGGCTGATGAGGCCATCCTTGCCGAAGATGTGTCCGGCGCGACCCTTGACGCCGGGCGAGCTGTAGTTGATGGTGATGGTTTTGCCGGCGATGGTTACCGACGCGGTGGCCGGAGGGCTCTTCGGCGGGGCCTTAGGCAGCCCGGGCGGAGGGGCTGTCTGGGCGGATAGTGTGGCGGCTACGAACAAAAGCCCCGTACAGACCAATAAACGATTCATGGTTTTTTCTCCGTGGAAAGGAATCCTGGCCGGGAGTGCGAGTACCGGCCTGACAATTGTCGCACCGGCTGGCCGTGTTAGGGAAACCGATGCGGATAATCAGTTGCTGGCTGTCTGCTTCAATGACCGCCTTTCAAGGTATGTAAATGGGAACGACGGCGGTGTGGTATTCCCAACTCAGGGTAAGCCCGCCCCACTTGGCGCCAAGGCTGTCGAGTGTATAGGTCAGGTTCTCGACCATCTCCGGCGGCTTTTCCATGCCCATTTCCACCCGCACAAGGTCCTGCGTTTTGTCGTAGGTCAGGCCCGACTGTCCGGTTTGCTTGTTGACTATCAGCACCCATTTGTCGGGGTTGGAGATATCGACGAACAGCGTGTAATCGCCCTTTGGTACCAGGACCAGATTCGGGCCAAGCTCAAGGTTCGTCTCGGTGTGCAGCTTTGTAGCGGCATTGGCGCCTGCTCGCCAAATCGGATAGCCCTTGTCGTGGCTTATGAGCCCGTCTTTGCCGAAGATCTGCCCCTGGCGTCCTCTGACCCTGGGCGAACTGTAGGCAATAGTGATGGCTTTGCCGCCGAAGGTCACTGAAGCAGTGGCCGGCGGGCTTTTCGGAGGACCTGGCGGCGGGCCTTGCGGCGGAGCTTGCTGAGCAGACAGTGTGGCTGCACCCACGAGAATGCTTGTACAGATCAATAAACGCTTCATAGTGTCTCTCTCCTTGGGGATAAATCCTTGTCGGGAGCGCGAACCCCGACGCCACGATTGTCGCACCGGCTGGCTATGTTAGGGAAACAGGGCAGGGAAAAATCGGGGCATCAACAGACAGAAATTTGGTCCCCTGTACCAGCATCGTGATGAGAAAGTCTTAGCGGCTAGAGCTATTGTTGGTTTGCCTTCAAGATCGCGTCCGCCCAATCTTCGGTGGCCTTGCGCACCCATCTCACCGACTCTTGATCTTTGTAGATGGAATAGAGATAGGCAAAGATCAGCCGATCTCTCACCCGAAGCAATATAATTCCCGCGATCATATTGGTGGACTGCCCATTCAACGAGACTGACATCATCAAGCCGCAACCGTAGGCGTCTTGCTCGGAAAAGAAGCTTCCTAATTGGACAGGATGATCCAATTTGACATTGGCATCCCCTAAATTTAGAGCCTTAATCTTGCGGTTGACCTCGTCTTCACTTTCTTTTACGGAAGAATTCAATACCGCGCCAAATTCTTTGCTCATGCCGTCGGCCACTTCCTTGAAGTCGCTCGCTTTTAAATCCGTGAATTCTTCTTGGCGCGGCACCTCAACCAATGCGTATTTGGAGAGCGCCTTATTGCTACTCCGGAGACCCGGCAGATCCTCCGACAGCACGAAAGCCGCCAAGAGCCGGTTGCTGTCAGGGACAAACACTTCCATAATTGAGTGATTGTCAACGCCCACCTCGACCAGACCGCTAGTGGGCGGGGGAATCGCGATCGGCGTTCCTCCGGCTTTGTAGGTTGGAACGTCCGCAGCTTGCGTGGCCGCAGCGCCCTGATTCTGCGCAGCTAAGGCGAGAGGCACAGCCAGCGCGACAAACAGGCTCGGATAGATCAATAGATGTTTCATGCTTTCTCTCCCTGTGACAACTCCTTGCCGAGATCGTAAACACCAACGCCACGATTGTCGCACCGGCACGCTGCTGAAGGAAGCCGGCGGAGTATATCGGCGTAATAGGCCAAAATCCGCTCGCTGATATCAGCACTGTAAATAGACGGTGCTAATGAGGTTCAATTTATTGCACGTTCGCCTTCAAGGTCGCGTCTGCCCAACTCTCGGTGGTCTTGCGCATCCACATTACCGTATCTTGATCCTTGTAGACGGAATAGAGATAGGCAAAGAGCAGCCTATTCTTGACTCGAAGAAAGATGATTCCCGCAACTACCTTGGTTGTAACCCCATTCGTCGTGACCGGCATGATGATGCCCGTGCCATAGGCATCCGTTTTTGAAAAGAAACCGCCCAGCTGGACTGGCTTATCAAGGCTGATCTTGGTATCATCCAGATTCTGCGCCTTTAATTTGCGATTGAGTTCATCCTCACCCTCTTTAACCGCCGTATCCAGGACCGCGCCGAATTGCTGTTCCAGGCTATCAGCCATATCCTTGTAATCTTTCGCACTCAAATCCATGAACTCTCCACGTCGAAGCACTTCCACGAGCGCGTACCTGGTAGGCATAGCCTTGCCGCCGCTTTTGATAGTCGCCAGATCGTCCGGTAGCACAAACGCGGCTATCAGCCGGTTTTGTTCTGGAACAAATACGTCCATGACGACCCTATAGTCCTGGCCCATTTCGACCATGTCGTTAGTCGGCGAAGGAATCACGATTGGCGTTCCACCGATTCTGTATGTCATAACATCCGTAGCTTGCGCAGGCGTGCTGTTCATATTCTGCGCGGCGGAGACGGAAGCCGCAGTCAGCGAGACTAACAGGCTCGTAATAATCAAGATGTGCTTCATGGTGACTCTCCCTTTGAAATAGAATCCTGGCCCTGGAGTGTGAGAATTGAATCTCCCAATTGTCGCACCGAGAGGCCGTATTCGTGAAATCAGGCCGAAAAATCATTGCATGCTGGAGGAATTTCATGTCCAAACAGCGGGAGGCCCTTCGGCGCTTCTCAGTGCAGGCTTTCGGCTTGAGTCAGTGCAGGCTCTGGAGCACCAACACATGCGAAATACAGCCTTTTTGAGCCAAAACGGGGCCTTTGGGGGCTAAAAAGCGGGCAAAATCAGGGGTTTACAGTTACTGATTCGCCTACAGGCGAAAGTTACAACCTATTGATATCGTGCGAGTTACAAACGATGCAGGAGTCGAAAAAATGATATCCACAGGGTAGGGGGTGGGGGGTACCCAGTTTTCAGTGTTCAATAGTCAGTGATCAGTAAAAGCCCGCGCCTCTGGTTCTTGTTCACACTTTGATTGTGCGCCAGTGGAAGGTAATTATATGCATCCATCACACGACCGGCTCGATAACCTTGGATCCAATGCAAAAAGGATCGCGAGCGGAGACAAATGGGGGTATACTGGTTCACAGCCGAAAGGCAAAACGGAAATTCCGGGTTGAACGGCCGTTACCTTGGGACACTATTCATGCGGAAGGTTACTGTGCAGTGAGGCCGATCCGGTGTTACGCATTTGCTAGGCTTAGCGCGCCACCTTCCCCGGTAGAGTCCCTTTATTATTTAAGTCGGATTTGAAATACTGTGTCCGCGAAGGATCGAGCAAGGTCACCGCTCCCTGATGTTCGCGTAGACTTTGTGCCGGTGCCCTATCGGATACGTCATTTCCTAATCCACAACAGGCGTTACTCGCCCCAGCGGAGGTCGCATGGACAAGTTCTTCACGAGCCACATGTGTTTTCGTCGTGCGGCGCGGTTCACCGTGCCGCTTGCAGTGACAGTGTTAAGCACGTTGTTGATAGGAACAATCGAGCATTTACAGGCACAGGAAACTGCGCCAAAAGCGGCGCCCGAAGCCAGGCAGGCGCCGACGATACCGACCGAGTCGAGGATACCTCCCACAACGAAGCCCAGACCGAGCGCGGAGGAGCTGCAGAATTGGCACAATACGATTAAAAAGGTCCCGACGCCGAAGAAGGGGTGCTTTACAGCGGAGTATCCCGACACCGCGTGGCGGGAGATACCCTGCAAAACGCCGCCACACAAACTGTATTTGCCGAGACTTGCCGGGAAGGCGCGAATCCAGCAAGTGGGAGGGCAGTCGGACGCGGATTTCGTAGCTGTGGTGAACGGCCACATAACCGAGGCAGAGGGAGGGTTCGACTTGGCGAATGTGGCGAGCGAGTGCGAAGTGCAATGCCCGGACCAAATCTGCCCATCGAATCCGTCTTGTATCGGTGGGGAGCCAAATGCGTTTAGCCTGCAGATCAACACTAACCCCTTGTCTAACACCACGACGTGCAATAGTTCTCCAACCCCGAATCAATGCAAGGGATGGGAGCAGTTCGTCTATGGCCAAGACCAATACTGCTCAGGGTGCACCGGCGAATCGTTTATCCAGTACTGGCTGCTCAATTTCGGCCCGGCAGGCACGGCCTGCCCGTCGCCGGCAGCGTCAGCCTCGGTTTGCAATATGTTCAGCGTTGTATCGAACGAATGGTGTTCGTTTCAGTTCACGCCCACTGGCCCGGTGTTTTGCGTGATGAACAGCCCCGGCAGCGCATCGCCGCCGGCGGTGCAGATCCCCTTGCTGTATGAGCTAGCACTCATCGCCAATACGGCCAGCAACGGCATGTCGACAGATTCCATGAAAATGGTTGAAGGCGGGACGGCTTTTCTTGTGACAGGCGGCAACATTTTCCCCGACCTGGACACCCTGTGGAAGGATACCGAGTTCAATGTCTTTGGCAATGGCGGCAGCAGCGAGGCAGTCTTCAACAATGGAGCAGCAGTTCAAGTGCGCACCAGCGTGAGCAGCGGGACGACGAGCGGCCCGGGTTGCATTGAAGAAAGCTTCACGGGCGAGTCGAATAACTTGACCTTGGTGAACTCTGCCCCTGCCGCTGCGATGCTGTCGATGCCCGCACTCGTGTTTTCGGAGAACAACCCTGCGTCCGGCGGCGCGACGTGTGCGGACGCAACCAGCGTAGGCGCCACTCCTCCCCCTCCTCCTCCCCCCCCTCCTCCTCCGCCGGTGATCAAAGCCACAATCACGGTGTCAACGGGAAACGACAACGCCAGGTCCGACAGCGAGTTGTGGGCAACAATTAATGGAGAGCCGGCTTTCTGCCTGAAGCCGTCAAACAACGCCAATCCCGACAGTGTCTGTAACAACGGCGGGAGCGCAAAGGACCAGAACAACAATCAGTCGTGGAATAACTGGACCAGCAGTACACAGACGTTTACTTTGGCGAAACCTGAACTTCTGTCGGATATCAAATTCCTAACGATTCAGCTCCTCGAGCACAATAGCGGAACTGAAGGCGACAATAACTGGGACATTCAGGGAATCACAGTGGTTCTGACCGACACGACGAACGCGACCCATACTGTGCTCAACATGTCAAATCCGCACGATCCGAAAAATAGCAACAACTGCATAGCTCGACTGAAAGGCTCGCCGAATTCGACCACAGTCGCCTTCAGCCTCAATGGAACGAGCCCCCCCTTCTATGTGGGCGGAAACGCTGCGGGACAGACGACGACGTGCTCGAACAACGGAGACCAGTAACCGGAGTGTTCCGCCGCAAGAGGTCGGAGGCCGGCCCACTCCTCATGCAATTGAGTTAATACCTCTTGTTCCAGCTTTCACAGTTCCGATGCTGATTTTTCCGCATTTAGTATTGTTGGATAGGATACGCAGCTTCGGGCGCCGGAATCACCAGGTCTGGATTCTCAGACCTGGGATTCCGACGCTGATTTATGGCTGGTTTTTACGCCTTGGCTGGCACAGCGGCAGACAGCCGCTCCTTGATGAGTTCGTGGCCGCGGGTTAGGAGGTCTTCCAGCGGCAGCTTGCCGGAATCAACTTCGGCCAGGATTGCGCGCTGGGCGGCGTACTCCTTGTTGATGATGCCGGCTTTGGATTGCAGCATGCGCCAGGCCTTGCGCCGCTCCACGCAGAACATGACCAACTGGCGCGAGAGAGCGTAGAAGGTTGTTTTTCCGGCGTCTTCGACTGTGATGGTTGTGCCGAAGTCGGGGATGAAGGCGCGGTGGCCGGGCGTGAGATAGCGGCGGTAAACGACATCTTGTTGTGTGATGCGGACCAGCATGTTATCGAGAGAGATGAGCTTGGCCGCCGCTTCGGGCTTGATCTTCTTCAGGTGATTACGGAAGCGGGCCTCCGTTATGCACCAGTGAGCGACGGTGTAGTGGGAGGTTTCGCCGGTGACTTTGTTCTTGGTTTCGTACCAATCAAGATCGATGGACGGGTTGCCCTTGATGTCCAGAGCCTCCTGATAGGTTTCGCCGAGGCGCGGATTGAAGACGAACTCCGGCACGCCGCGCGAATCGCGCACGCGCTGCGCCTGAATGAGCGCCATGTCGTCAGCCACGCCGTGCTCCGGCTGGCAGGTGGTGAAGGCTTGCAGGAACATGGTGCCGCGATACTCCAGGCCGTCGAGTATAGCGCGGTAGAGCTTGGGCGCGTTGGCCATGGAGACCTGCGCGACAAAGGGCGAGCCGTGGCCGGCGAGGAAGGTTTCAGCAACGGTCTTCTTCTCGGTGTTCTTGCCCTGAGAGGCCGCGCCGAAGGTGTTCATGTCGTTGCCGCCCAGCATCGGCGTCGAGTCGGAGTTCTGGCCGCCGGTGTTGGAGTAGACCTGCGTGTCCAACATCAGCACCTTGACGTTGGGCCGGTTCTGCAGCATGACTTTGGATACGTTTTGATAGCCAATGTCGCCCATGCCGCCGTCGCCGCCGACAGCCCAGACCTTGGGCAGCTCGACGACTTCCTGATCGGTCATCAGCGCGTCGGTGAAGTGGGTGAGGTGGTAATACTCCTCGGCGTTGATGACATTCGTCTCACGCGTTAGCAGCATATCGGTCAACCGCTCGGGAATGACGGAGCGGCGCGCATGATCGACGATGAAGCTCTCGCCCATGAGCCAGCCCACGGTGACGCCGTCCTGGAAGAGCGAGTTTATCCACGGGTAGGGGTGGGGATTGTTGGGCGCGGTTGAACCGTAAACGGTGTTGCAGCCGGTGTGCGCGGCCATGGCCATCACGCTCATGCCGTTGGCCAGGCGGCCATCGATGGCTTGCAGGTTCTTGTGATTGAAGGCTTCGGTCAAAAGAACTGCCGCAATTGCCTCGACCAATGCGGCGTCTGAGATGGGGCCGTTCTTGGCCTCATAGGCCGCGATGCGGGCGCGAGTGTCGGTTTCATCTTCGCCGCCCAGGCCGAGGATGAGATGCGCGATGGCCTGACGGAGCAGTGCGTACTCGGCGGGACTGGTGGCCTGGAGCTTTGCGAGGCGAGCGACGCCGACCTTCTCGAGATCGCCGGCCTTGGCCAGGAAGCGATCGCTCTTGGCGTGGAAGACGGGGCGCATGTAAGCCTCGGTTACCGCGGCGATAGAGCGCAGCACGCTCTTTTCTCCGCAGCCCGCGCAGGCGCCGTCGCCTGAAACCAGCGCGTCGTAGGTGGAACGCACCATTAACATATTTCTCAAAGTCGCGGTCTTGGAGTCGGCGGGGTTGGCAGCGTTGTAGAGGCCGAGGAACTTCTGCGATGTGTCGGGTAGAAGATCAAGGAAACCGGTGCCGGTCATGTGCATGGCGTTGACATCCTCGGTCTCCGCGACCATTTTGAGGGCGTTGTGGTCGCCGCAGGCCGTAACGCAAGCTGCGCATCCCTTGCAGAGATCAGAAACAAAAATCGAAAAGATGCCGCCTGTGCCGGGAGCTTTGCGCTCCGGCGACGAGAAGATGGCGGTCACCTTCTGATAAGCCATCGGGACTTTGTCGAGAATGGCAAAGAACTGCTCCTTAGTCTTGGGAGAAAATCCATCTACCGACTCAGTAACATCGCGCAAAATCGTCTGCAGCGGGGTGCCGGATTTCACATCCGCCGTCATGCGCTGACGAGCTTGCTTCTCGATCTCCGGCAGCGCGGCCATCAGTTTCGCACGTTCCTTCGTATCGGCCACGTAGTGGGAGACTGCGGTGCGCAACAGCGTACTCAGATCCTGCGCGGTATTGGGCAGAGCGGTGTCCGGGCAAACCGTGATGCAATCCATGCACTGTGTGCAATTTTCGGGAATAAAAAGCGGCGTTTCGCGGCGAGCAACATACTTCGATGCCGTGTCGCCGGTAGCGGCTGCGACCATGCCCATGGCCGAGAGCGGCGTGGCGGGCTGGTTATAGCCAAAGTGCGCGCGAAACTCGGCGTCAAAGTTAGCGACACTGGCCAACGGAGTGCGTGCAGCCTGGCCGGCAGGCAGCTCATGGGAGCGGCAGCCTGAGCCGCAAGCGCCGCCGGCGGTGATCGTCTCAAGAATCGGCATCAGGGCCGCGCCTCGCAGGCTGGAGTGGTCGGCTGCAGAGAGCGCTCCGATTTTGATCTCCTTCACCTGGTCGTAGCCCTGCATCATGACTTCCATGTTGGATTCGACGACAGCCTCGCCCAGCTTGCCGAACTTGCTTACATACTGCTTGCGAACCACGGCGCGATACTGCTCCTGTGTGATGCCGAACTCTTTGAGCAATGTGCTGACGCGGAAGAATGCGCCCAGAAAGGCGTTGCCCTGCATGCGCAGTTGCAGATCGCCGCGGTCGGTAGCTTTTTTGGCGATTTCGAAGCCGGGCAGCGTGAAGACGCGAATCTTCTTCTCGATGATTTGCTTGCGCGCCCAGAGCGGCAACTGTCCCCATGCCTGTTCGCCCTGCTGATCGGACTCCCAAACCAGCGAGCCGCCCTCGGCCATGCCGTCGAGAGGGTTGGTGTGGGTGAAGGCCTTGGGATCGCAGCAGAGAACCACGGTCACGTGGCGTAGGTCGCAGTTGACGCGGATTCGCTCCTTGGCGGCGACCATAAAGTACGCCGTCGGCGCGCCCTTCTTCTCCGAACCGTACTTAGGGTTGGCGCTGACGTGAATTACTTCCTTGGGGTTGCCCAGTTTATCCTTTAGGCCGTCGCGTACATAAATCAAATCGTTGAGGTCGCCCAGGATCGCGCCCAGGTTTTTGCCGGTGGTGATGGCGCCCCATCCGCCGATGGAGTGGAAGCGCACGGCCACCGCGCCTTCGGGCAACAGCGACGGAGTCTCGTCTGCGATCACCGCGTAGGGATGGTCAATGCCGAGAACGAAAAACGACACGCCGTCAGTAGCGCGTTTTCCGTCCTTGCGGGCGCGGCCGGCAGTGGCAAACTCGTAGGCGCCGATGATGTGCTCGGGGCGGAAATCGCGCGAGCCGAGTCCGTAGCTGCCGCCGTAGATCTTCGGAACCTCTGCGAGTGAAATCGCGGGTAGCCCGTCGACCGATTGCACGGCTTTGGAAAACGCGGTGCGAATGTCGCGGCCAAGCGGATTATCGCCGGCCATCGCCTCGTCGGTGCGCTCCAGAATGATGACGTTTTTCTTGCCCCTGAGCGCGGCAACGATAGCAGCCTCGGGGAAGGGGCGAATCACGTTGACGTGGATGGAGCCGACGCTTGCTTTGCGCGTCTGGCGCAGGTAATCGACCGCGGCTTCGATGTTTTCAGCGGCCGAGCCGAGGGAGACATAAACCGTCTCGGCGTCGTCGACTTTGTACTTGCTGATTAGGCCGTAGTTGCGGCCGGTCAGCTCGGCAAACTGCTGGTAGGCGTCTTCCAGAAACTTGAGAATCGGCTCGGCAAAGTTGTTGCGCCGCGCCACCACGCCCTGCATGTAGTGTTCCTGGTTCTGCACCGGGCCGAGCAGAACAGGACTCGTCAAGTCAATCATTTTCGGCACGCGACGCCGCGTGGGGCCGAAGAGTGTTCGCTGCGCCTCGGTGGGGCAGTCGATGATGTCGGCCGGAGAGCCGAGGAACTCGCGAATCAGTCCGGACTCGTGCTTGTAGAAGGTGCGCTCCAGATGCGTGGTGAGGAAGCCGTCCATGATGTTCATGCCAGGGGTCAGGCTCAACTCAGTCACGCGGCGGAGAATCAACGCCTGGTCGGCGGTCTGCTGCGCATCCTTGCCGAAGAGCATAATCCAGCCCGTATCCAGCGCGCCGTAGATGTCATCGTGGCCGCAATGCACGTTGAGAGCCTGCTTAGTCAGCGCGCGTGCGCCCACCTCCAGCACCATGGTCGAGGCTTTGCCGGGCGCGTGATAGTACTGCTCAACGCCGTAGACCACGCCCTGGCCGGAGGTGAAGTTCACCACGCGCTTGCCGCAAACAGAATGAGCAATTGCGCCGCCCTGGGCCGCATGCTCGCCTTCGGTTTCAATAGCGATAGTATTGTCCCCGAAGACGTTCAGATGGCCTTCAGCATAGGCCTGCTGGAAAAGCTCGCCGCCCTCCGTGGAAGGCGTAATCGGATAAAAGACGCCGGCGTCGGCGATCCGCGTCTCGGTGTGGTACGAGACAAGCTGGTTTCCATTTGCTGTAACCCGAATGCCGGGATAGCGAGCAGAAGTCATGAATTCCTCTCTGTGAGTACAGTTCTTCCCTGTCAATCTCTTAGGTGCACGGTGGGAGGCCGGTACGACGGACGGGCTCCGGGCTAGGTGATCTCCATAGGCCGCACAACGGTCCTGAAGTCCGTTGGGGAAAGCAGCCTAATCTTTAGTATGCACTGAACGGAGGGGGACGATGTGCCACATTATGAGACGGCATCTTTCCATGATGTATGAAATGCTTCATCTGCTACGAGATCCATAATAGAAAGTCCCGAAGGCTATCATCTCCGTTGTTTGCTATGTATTAGATGCATGGATTTAGCCCACGACTCCTGTGCAATCTTGCATTCCATGAGGTGTTTTCAAGCCTTACCATGTCGGAGGGGAGTTTTCCGCGATGAATTCCATTTCTAAGTTGCGTTTTGTTTGTTTTAGTTGCCTGGCTGGCCTTGCCGCCGCCGCGCTGTTCGCGGGCCCGGACAGAATGGAGGCTCAGAGCGCCGCCGATGCCACCAAAATTGCCGCAACGCTGCCCGCCGATGCCCGCGCGGTCATTGACCGGCTCTCCAGCCTGCGCGAGCTGCCGGATGGCGCGTGGAAGCTCCATGCCGGCGACCTGGCGCATGGCGAGGCCGTGAGCCTGGACGAGAGCGACTGGCAGCCCATCGGCCCGCGCTCGAAGGCCCCCAAGGATGCGGTCTGGTTTCGTCAGACCTACCAGGTTCCGGCCACGCTCAACGGCTACGACCTGAGCGGCGCGCGCATCTGGTTCCAGTTCCACGCTTATGCCAACGGCCCAATGCCGGAGATTCTCTACTTCAACGGCCGTCGCGTTGCCATGGGCGACGACCTGGAGCCGGTAGTGTTGTTCGATAATGCCAAACCCGGCGACAAAGTGACGGTGGCAATCAAGCTGCTGCACACGGTGGACGACAAAAACTTCCAGGGCGCAACTCTGAAGATCGACTTCGCCGAGAACCGCCCCAATCCCGAAGACCTGCGCGAGGAGTTGCTGTCAGCCGCGCTGCTGGTTCCCTCGCTGGCCCCGGGCGACGCCGGGAAGATGGACACGCTGAACGCGGCGATCCGCGCAGTCAATATCGCGGCGCTCGACCATGCTAAATCGGACAGTCCGATCACTAGATCGGAGTCGCAGTTCGAATTCGACATGTCGCTCAAGACTGCACATGTCCGGCTCGAAGCCCTCAAGCCGCTGCTGCAGCAGGCAACCTATCACCTGACTGGCAACTCGCACATCGACGCGGCCTGGCTGTGGCCGTGGACCGAGACGGTGGACGTGGTGAAGCGGACGTTCGGGACGGCACTTCAGTTGATGTACGAGTATCCCGAGTACACCTACACGCAGTCGGCAGCGGCTTACAACGAGTGGATCGCCGACAAATATCCCGAGATGAACGCGGAGATTGCCCGGCGCATCAAGGAGGGCCGCTGGGAGATTGTGGGCGGAATGTGGGTCGAGCCGGACCTGAATATGCCCGATGGCGAATCGCTCGTCCGTCAACTTCTCGTTGGCAAGCGCTGGTTCAAGCAGCAGTACGGCGTGGACGTGCGCATCGGCTGGAATCCGGATAGTTTTGGGTACACCTGGCAGTTGCCGCAGATCTACAAGAAGAGCGGCATCGATTATTTTGTGACGCAGAAGATGGCCTGGTGCGACACCAACCAGTTGCCCTTCAAGTTTTTCTGGTGGGAGTCGCCGGATGGATCGAAGGTTCTCACATACTTCCCGCACGACTACGCCAACGACAACCTGAACCCGGTGCGGCTGGCGCGTGACTTCACCATTGCGCAAAAGCAGGCCACGGGGCTGCCGGGCATCATGGACCTCTACGGCATCGGCGACCACGGCGGCGGACCCACGCGCGCGATTCTGGACGAGGGATTTCATTGGGAGCAGCCGGGTCATGTTACGCCCAAGATTGAGTTTGGCACGGCGCAAAGTTATTTTTCAGCGCTCGAAAAACAAATCGTGGCCGATAGCCCGGTGTGGAATTATCAGACTATTGCGAAGGGATACACGCCTCCGCCGGCGATTCCGGGCAAGGTGAACATTCCCACATGGAAGAGCGAGCTCTACTTTGAGTACCACCGTGGAGTGATGACCACCCAGGCCAATCACAAGCGCAACATGCGCGAGGCCGAGGTTGAGGTGCTCAACGCCGAGAAGTGGGCGTCGCTGGCTTGGCTCTACGGTCGTGAGTATCCGGGGAAGGAATTGACGGAAGACTGGAAGAAAGTGCTCTTCAACCAGTTCCATGATTTGGCAGCCGGGTCGGGAATTGGTGTCATCTATAAGGATGCGCAGAAGGACTACGATGTAGTGCGCTGGTCGTCGAATGAGATTGAGACTGGAGCGCTGGGGACGACCGTAGCGAAGATTAACACGCAAGTAAAAGTGGAGAAATCTGTCCCCATAGTGGTCTTCAATCCGCTGGGCTGGGAACGTTCTGGCGAGGTCATAGTGAGTTTGCAACTACTTGATCCAAAGCAGGACATTCACATTTCAGACCTCTGCGAGCCAGAGAGTTTGATTAACCAAATCGAACCAACTATCCTTTCGCGCGAAATGAAGACGGGCGAAGTGGAACTGAAATTTGTAGCCAATAAGGTTCCTGCTCTCGGCTACAAGACTTACCGCGTAGGTCCTGCATGGAAACCTAACGCCTGGGAAGCGACAGGTTGTGTAAAGGGATACTTTTGGGGATTCCCGCAAAATGGATATTTAGAGTATGTTCTGCAAGATAGACCTGAAGGCCTTTCCGTGCATATTAATGCTTTGAATGGCTGTATCAAAAGCATCCGCAATGAGAAGACAAAGTACGAATGGCTTGCTGTGGGTGGTTGCGGCAATGAATTGCAAGCATTCAAGGACATGCCCAAGGACTACGATGCGTGGAATGTCGATTCCGGCACTTACAACGTTCCACCCACCGTCATTGAAAAGGCTGATGCTGTAGAACTCGTCGGCAATGATGCTATCCGCATCACACGCCACTGGCAAAACTCGAAGTTCGTGCAGACAATTCGACTCGTTGGCGACCAGATCGACATCGACAACGAGATCGACTGGCACGAATCTCACGTCCTGCTCAAGGCGGCCTTCCCGCTGGCGGCTTCGGGACCGTTTGCGACGTACGAGATTCCTTATGGAACCATCGACCGGCCCACCACGCGCAACAACAGTTGGGAGCAGGCGCAGTTTGAGGTTCCGGCGATGCGCTGGGCCGACCTCTCCGGGCCCGGTCCAGACGGCAAGATTCACGGCCTGAGCATCCTGAACCAGAACAAGTACGGCTACGACGCCGTGGGCAACACGCTGCGGCTGACGCTGCTGCGCTCGCCCAAATGGCCCGACGCCGAGGCCGACATGGGCCATCACCACTTTCACTACGCGCTCTATCCCCACGCCGGAACGTGGAAGGAGGCGCTCACCGTGCGACACGGATACGAGTACAACTACCCGCTCACCGCCGTCGTCACCACGGCTCACCCCGGCTCGCTGCCCGCATCGCACTCCTTCGCCTCGGTCGCGCCGGAGAATGTCGTCCTGACCGCGGTGAAAAAGGCTGAAGACGCGAACGGCCTGATTTTCCGCGTTTATGAATGGGCGGGCAAAGAGACGACAGCCGAATTCCACGTGCCACCGGGAGCAACCTCGGCCACCGTCACCAATCTGATGGAGCAGCCGCAGGGCGATCCGCTGCCCGTGACCGGCGACGTGGTGAAGGCGCCGATTCATCCCTACGAGATTCTGACAATCCGCGTGGATTACCCCACCTGCGGCGGGGCGGGCGGCGCTTGCGCGCCATGATATTCGTGGTTGTTTTCCAGGTCCCCAAATGCGAGGGACCTGGGGCACCCGGCCCACCCAATGACAAGTTCGAGGAACATTTTTCCCCATTCCGGCGTATAGCATGATGGAGGGCGATTGCCATGAGTTTCAATAGGATGCAAACAGCGGCGGCGTTAGCGGTGAGCCTGGCATTGGCGGCCGGTATAGCGGGATGCAGGATTCATGAGGAAAAGGGCCCCAACGGCGAGGACAAAAGAGTTCAGATCGATACGCCTTTTGGCGGCATCCATGTGAATACCGATCAGACCACGGCTGCGGACCTCGGGTTGCCGGTTTACCCGGGCGCCACGGCGGTAAAGGGCGACGGCGACCACAAATCGGCCGACGTGCGGATGGGCTTTGGCGAGTGGGAGTTGCGGGTGAAGGCGGTCTCATATCAAACATCTGATTCCCAGGACAAGGTAACCGCTTTCTACAAGAAGGCTCTGGGCCGCTTTGGAAATGTGATTACCTGCCAGGACAACTCTCCGGTGGGCACTCCGACGGTTACTACCGAAGGGCTGACCTGCGCCGACGGCGGAAAGCACGACAACGTGAAGATCGACCAGGGGGATTATCACTTCGGCAAGGGGAACCTGGAACTGAAGGCCGGCTCGAAACGCCATCAGCACATTGTGGGCTTTGAAAATCCGAAGAACAGCCAGACACGGTTTGCGCTTGTAGAAGTGGATTTGCCCGCAGTGGTAGACTCTGGATCAGAAAAGAGCGATTAGTGCCTGTTCCCGCTGCCTCGAACAGAAATGAGGCTCACGCTCGCCAGACCCTCAGGTTCTGGTTGAGCGCATGGCTTCCGGTTGCTTTTATCATCGGCATCATTGCGTTGGAATCCACGGAGCTGTTTGGCTCTGACCATACAAGTCATCCCCTGCGATGGCTCTTCGAGGCAATTTTCGGCCGTGTCCCCAACGCGCGCTGGGAAGTAATTCATCACCTCATCCGCAAGTGCGGGCACTTTTTCGGCTACGGTTTTCTCGGCGTGGCGTGGCTGCGCGCGTGGTGGATGAGCTTGCCGCGATTACGCTTCTTTTCCGATGCGGCACTGGCGCTGCTGGGAATCTTTCTGGTGGCCAGTTGCGATGAATGGCACCAGAGTTATCTGCCCAACCGCACTGGCTCGGTCTGGGATGTATTGCTGGACTGCTGCGGAGCCATCGCGCTGCTATTGGTGGTCTACATTTATATGCGCATCTTCAGGCCTGGGCGGCTGAGCACGACAGCGTAAGATTTCGATGGCTCGTTCCAAACAAATACGGGCGCATCCCGCGAGGGGATGCGCCCGTTGGTTGTCGGTAAAAAAGGAACGCCTGGACGGCCAGTCCTACGCTGCCTCTTCCTTGACTTCTTCCTGGCCTTCTTCCTTCTTCGCTTCTTCCATCTGCTTTTCCAGCTCGGCGCGCTTTTTGGCTCTGATCTCTTCGCGCTTCTGGCGCTTCAGGTCGAGCTGCTTTTCGGCGCCCAGCAGTTCGATGAAGGCTTTTTCGGCCCCGTCGCCTTGTTGAAAGCCTGTCTTGACGATGCGGAGGTAGCCGCCCTGGCGGTCGCCGTAACGCGGCGCAACGGTCTCGAAGAGCCGCTTGACGGACTCATCTGTCATGAGAAAGCTGTGGGCCTGGCGGCGCGAGTGCAGATCGCCCTTCTTGCCCAGTGTGATCATCTTTTCAACCAGCGGACGGACCGCCTTGGCTTTGGCCACGGTGGTCTGCACGCGGTCTTCCACGAGGACGGCCGTGACCAGGCTGCGCAACAAGGCGCGACGGTGGCTGGTGTTGCGTCCGAGCTTGTATCCTGCATTACGATGGCGCATAGTGAAACTCTCTTTCGTTTTTAGCTTCTAGCTTCTAGCTTTTAGCTCTTAGCTATTCGTTCGCATAATCGCTGCGTAACTACTCATGGCAAAGCTAAAGGCTAAACGCTAGAAGCTAATAGCTGTTCTTAGAAATTCTCCGTCTCCGTGGGCAACTGCAAGTCCACCGAATCCAGCGGCTCATCCTCGTCGTCGAAGTGGCCGTAGTTGGCAGCCAGGGCAGTGGCCGGCGAAATGCTGGTGGGCCCGGGTACGGCGTTGCCTTGATCATCGATCTTCATGCCCAGCGAGAGACCCATCTGGGCGAGAATTTCCTTGATCTCATTCAGGCTCTTGCGGCCGAAGTTCTTGGTCTTGAGCATCTCCGCTTCAGTCTTCTGCACCAGCTCGCCGATGGATTGAATGTTGGCGTTCTTCAGGCAGTTGTAGCTGCGGACACTCAGTTCCAGCTCTTCTACCGAGCGGTTGAGGTTGTCGTTGCGCAACAGAATGCGGCCTTCCTCGCCGCGCCCTTCGGCCTCAATCTCTTCCTCGAAGTTGATGAAGATGTTCATGTGGTCCTTGAGCAGCTTGGCGGCCAGGCCGACAGCGTCGGCGGGCAGCACTGCTCCATTGGTCCACACTTCCAGGGTGAGCTTGTCGTAGTCGGTTATCTGGCCCAAACGGGCGGCTTCCACCACGTAGTTGACGCGACGCACCGGCGAGTGAACCGAGTCCACGGGAATAAAGCCAATACCCAGGTCGGCGTCGAAGTTTTTATCGGCGGAAATATAGCCGCGTCCGCGCTTGAGGCGCATCTCCATTTCCAGCTTGCCGCCTTCAGAAAGAGTGGCAATATAAATGTCCTTGTCCAGGATCTCGACGTCGCCATCGGCTTCAATCATGCCCGAAGTGACCACGCCGGGCTGCTCGGCCCTCAGATAGAGCGCCTTGGGGCCATCGCCTGCGAGTTTGAATGGAACCTGCTTGAGGTTCAGGATAATATCGGTCGCGTCCTCGACGACGCCGCTGATGGACTGGAACTCGTGGAGCACGCCCTCGATGCGAACGGCGGTGACCGCGGCGCCTTCAATCGAGCTGAGCAGGGTGCGGCGCAGCGCGTTGCCTATGGTGGTGCCAAATCCGCGCTCAAAGGGTTGGGCGCTGAACTTGCCGTATTGGCTGGTGAGCGTCTCGGCATCTATTGCCAGGCGCTTCGGTTTCTGAAATCCTCTCCAAAGCATATTCGTCTCTCGTTTCCCGCGCGGCTGGTTGCGTCGCGATGCATTTTGCGGCGGCCGCGCAAGTTCTCCTTCGGTTTGAAATACAGCGAACAGTTGACAGCTTACAGCTAACAGTAAAACAAACTTCTGATAACTGTAAGCTGTCCGCTGTTAGCTGTCAGCTTACTTGGAATACAGTTCGACAATGAGCTGCTCATTGATGGGCAGGTTCACGTCCTGACGCTTGGGCAAATGGAGCACGCGGCCCGAAAGATTCTCGAAGTTAGCTTCCAACCATGTAGGCACGGGATTCTGAGCGGCAAACTGCGCGCCCTGCTCGACGATGAGCAGCTTTTTGGCATGCTCGCGAATCTTGATCTCGTCGCCCGCGTTCACCTGGTAAGAAGGAATGTTGACCTTGCGGCCGTTGACCTCGACGTGGCCGTGGCGGACGACCTGGCGGGCCTGGCGGCGCGAGATGGCAAATCCCAGCCGGAAGGCCACGTTGTCAAGGCGGCGCTCCAGTTGCTGAATCAGTAACTCGCCGGTGACGCCGGTGGCCTTGTTGGCCTTTTCGTAGTACTCGCGGAACTGGCTTTCCAGGGTGAAGTACATGCGCTTGGCCTTCTGCTTTTCGTGCAGTTGCAGGCCGTAACCCACAATCTTGGCCTTGCGGTCCTTGCCGTGCTGCCCCGGTGGAAAGTTGCGCTTCTCCAGCGGGCAGCGGTCAGAGGTGCATTTAGCGCCCTTCAAAAAGAGTTTGGTTGCCTCGCGTCGGCAAAGGCGGCAGACTGCTCCGGTATAACGTGCCATTTTTTCTCCTGACTTCGGATGACGGCCGGTTTACGTGTCCGGAGGACATTTCATCCCGGCCCTGGTTAGCTAACAGCTTACAGCTAACAGCCAACAGTTCATACCCGCCTGGGGCGGAACACCGGCAACTGTTAGCTGTCGGCTGTTAGCTGTTAGCTGCCTTCCTTACACTCTGCGCCGCTTGGGCGGACGGCAGCCGTTATGCGGCACTGGCGTCACGTCGCGGATGGTGCGCACCTCGATGCCGGCCGCAGCCAGGGCGCGGATAGCCGACTCGCGGCCCGAGCCCGGTCCGGAAACGCGCACATCGACCGCGCGCAGACCGTGATCGCGAGCCATGCTGGCCGCAGTTGAGGCCGCCTGCTGAGCCGCGAAGGGCGTGCCCTTGCGCGAGCCGCGGAATCCCAGCGAGCCCGAACTCTTCCAACTCAGCGTGTTGCCCACCTGGTCGGTGATAGTAACGATGGTGTTGTTGAACGTGGCCTGCACGTACGCAATGCCAAACGGCACATTCTTGCGTTCGCGCTTCTTGAACTTCTTGGTCTTGCCCGTCTTGCCGGTTGCTGGCTTGCCCGCCGCTGCCTTCTGCTCTGCTTTTGCCATTAGGTTTTAGCCGTCGCTTTCTTCTTGCCGGCAATCGTGCCCTTGCGCGGGCCCTTGCGGGTTCGAGCGTTAGTGTGGGTGCGCTGGCCGTTCACCGGCAAACCCTTGCGGTGACGCGTGCCGCGGTAGCTCTGAATATCGATCAGGCGCTTGATGTGCATCTGGACGTCCTTGCGCAGGTCGCCCTCGACGTTTCCTTCGTCCTCGATCACCTGGCGGATGCGGTTGACCTCGTCTTCGCCCAAATCCTGGACCTTCTTAAAGGCGTCAACATTCGCCTTATCCAGAATCATGAGCGCCCGGGGTTGCCCGATGCCAAAGATGTATGTGAGCGCGATGCGTGCCTGTTTGGTGCGGGGCAGATCGACGCCAGCAATACGTGCCATTCCGATTCCTTTATCACTTCGGTTGTGTGCCCCCGGCCTCAGCCGGTTCTCACGGGTTAAGCGGTTGGCCCTCAGAGGTTCATCGCAAGCCTTGACTCAGGCTAACTAGCCTCGTGTCTTATCGTGGAGGGTTCCGCGGTTTGCCAGAAGGCGCTAGCCCTGGCGCTGCTTGTGCTTTGCGTTCTCGCAGATCACCCTGACCACCCCGCGGCGGTTGATGACCTTGCACTTGACGCAAATTTTCTTGACTGATGCACGAACCTTCATCTCTTGCTATCCTTCTCCGCGCATAAAATCCTGGCGCGAACAATAAAACTCATTTGTAGCGGTAAACAATCCGCCCGCGATTCAGGTCGTAGGGGCTCAACTCCACGGCCACGCGATCGCCGGGTAATATGCGGATGAAGTTCTTGCGCATCCTTCCCGAGACATGGGTCAAGGCCTCGTGATTGTTCTCGAGCTTGACCTTGAACATGGCATTGGGCAGCGTCTCCGTGACCACCGCCATTACCTCAATCGCATCTTCCTTCGACAAACCGCATCCACTTCCGCCGGCACTTGCTACTAACCGGCCTGTGATTCCGAGTGTGCTACTCGGTTAAGATTTTCGCTCCGGCAGCGGTCACCGCTACCGTGTGCTCAAAATGAGCGCTCATGCTTCCATCCGCGGTGACTGCCGTCCAGCCGTCGCCTAAAACCACAACATCGGCCTTGCCCGCATTCACCATGGGCTCAATGGCGAGTACCATGCCGGAGCGCAGCTTCATGCCTTGTCCGGCTACGCCATAGTTCGGCACCTGCGGATCTTCGTGCATGTGGATGCCGATGCCGTGGCCCACAAAATCTCTTACCACCGAAAACCCCGCGGCTTCAACCACCTTCTGCACCGCGAAGCCAACATCACCCAGTGTTGCCCCCGGTTTCACCACCGCAATCGCGGCATCCAGCGACGCTTCAGTCACCTTCAACAGCCGCGCCGTCTTCGGGTCGATCTTTTCGCCCACCGGCACGGTGATGGCTGCGTCGCCGCAGTAACCGTCTACAAAAGCCCCAAAGTCGACCGAAACAATCTCCCCTTCCTTGAGGATCCGCTTGGCCGACGGAATACCATGCACCACTTCGCTGTTAACCGAGGTGCACAGACAACAGGGAAAACCATGATAGCCCTTGAAAGCCGGCCTGGCGCCCAATTTTTTGGTGCGTTCCTCGGCTGCCTTTTCCAGATCCAGAGTGGTGACGCCTGGCTTAATCTGCCCTCGCACCAGTTCCAGCACCTCGCGAACCACCTGGCCCGCGCGGCGCATCTTCTCGATTTCCCTGGACGACTTCAGTACTACCGCCACTCAACCAGCTTTCAGCGATCAGCTTTCAGCGATCAGCGCCGCCCTTTCGGACTGATAGCTGACGGCTGATTGCTGACAGCTAGCTCTTCAACACAAACCCGCCGTCCGGTGCGCGCTACTGGCGCAACCGCTCGACGGCGGCAACAATTCCGGCCGCGATTTCCGCTATCGGCCGGTTTCCATCCACTTCAGCAAAGCGTCCCTGAGCCCGGTAGTGCTCAACCACAGGCGCGGTCGAGTCCGCGTAAGCGCGCATGCGCTCCACGAAGACCTTTTCCGTGTCGTCGGCTCGCTGAACCAGAGCTGCGCCGTCCATGTCGCACACGCCCTCCTTCTTTGGAGGCTTGCTGTGGACGTTATAAATGCTCTGGCAGACAGGGCAATTCCTGCGCCCGGTTATACGGCGCAATAACTCATTATATTCCACATGGATACTGACGGCAACCACGGGAAGCCCCCCGCCCTGAGCAGCCAGACGGCCGTCAAGCCAGTTGGCTTGCGGCAGAGTGCGCGGGAAACCGTCCAGAATGTAGCCTTTAGCCGTATCGGGTTGTGCGAGGCGCACGGCCACCATCTCGTTGACCAGTGTGTCGGGAACCAGTTCCCCGCGCCCCATGATCTCCTTGGCTATCCGGCCCAGCTCGGTTCCCTTTGCCACATTGCCGCGCAGCAGGTCGCCGGTGGAGATCTGCGGAATCCCCCATATCTTGACCAATTCCTTAGCCTGCGTGCCTTTGCCCACGCCCGGCGCGCCCAATAAAAGAATGGGGCCGGGAAGGGCCTTCCGACCCGTCTCACGGCCCTGATCTATTCCAGTTCCAGAAGAAGACATTACCAGGTTTTCCTTCCGCGAATACGACCGGAGCGCGGGGAAAAGCCATCATAGTGCCGCATGATCAGCTGCGATTCGATCTGGTTTACGGTATCCATGGCCACGCCCACGACAATCAGAAGCGAGGTGCCGCCAAAGTAGAAATTAACCCCCAAGCCGCCCGTCATCCAGGGCGGCAAGCTTTCAAAGTAACGGCCGACAAGCCACAAGTGGTTCAAATGGATGCCCGAGATCATGAAGGTAGGCACCAGCGAGATGATAATCAGATAGCAGGCGCCGACCAGCGTGATGCGCGTAAGGATATCGTTGATGAAGTCCGATGTCCGCTTGCCGGGGCGGATTCCGGGGATGAATGAGCCGGACTTGCGGAAGTTGTCGGCGATATCATCCGGCTTCATCACGATGGAGATGTAGAAGTAAGCAAAGAAGACAATGGCCAGAATATAGAGCAGCTCATACCACGGTTCGCCGGGCGCAAGCGCATCAATAATGGGCCGCAGAAAGGTGCTGTTGGACACAAATTCTGTCTGGCGGAGCATCAACGGAGCCGACAGAATGGATGCGGCAAAGATAACCGGCATGACGCCGCCGGAGTTAACCTTGAGGGGCAAATGGCTCGCCTGGCCGCCCATCATGCGGCGGCCGACGATGCGCCGCGCGCTCTGGATGGGGATGCGCCGCTCGCTACGCTCGACAAAGACGATGAAAGCCACCACTGCCACCATGCCCGCTACAATTAAAATCACCGCGGGAACAGTGAACTGGTGCCAGTAGTCGTTCTTGACCTTCTCGACCAGGTCCATCACGCCACGTGGCAGGCCGGCAACAATTCCTGTAAAGATCAGCAGGCTCATGCCGTTGCCGATCCCTCGCTCGGTAATCTGCTCGCCCAGCCACATGATGAAGGCCGTGCCCGTAGTCAGCGTCAGCACCGTCATCAGGATGAACGGCATGCCCGGATTCAGCACCATATGTCCGCTTTGCAGCATGAACGCGATGCCGACCGACTGAATCGCGGCCAGAATCACGGTCATGTAGCGTGTCCACTGTGTAATCTTGCGCCGCCCCAGCTCGCCTTCCTTCTGGATGCGCGCCAGCGGCTCATAAACTACGGTGAGCAACTGGAAGATGATCGAGGCCGTGATGTAGGGCATGATGCCCAGGGCGAAGATCGTCATGCGGCGCAGGTTGCCGCCGCCAAACAGATTCATCAGGCCCAGCGCCGAACCGCTTTGCTGGTCGAACATCCGCTCCAGCATTGTGGTGTCAACGCCCGGCGTGGGAATCCATGCACCCAGGCGGTAGATGGCCAGGATGCCGAGCATAAACAGCACCCGCTTGCGCAGGTCTGGAATCCGGAAGATATTGGCGAATTTCTCAAACATTTCAGCCATTGTTGGTTATCCGCTTCATTCAGGGCCTTTGCCGACCCTCGAATCTTTGCCACTGAACATCTTATCCGCGAACGGTCCTTTGTGTCGCCGGGTGTCCCAGGTCTTGATTTTGAGACCCGGAAAACCACAAACCTAAGCCTCTGCTGGCGCTGCCTCGCCGCCCAAAACCACAGCCTTGCCGCCGGCCTTTTCAATCTTCTCCTCCGCCGACTTGGAAAACTTGTGCGCATGAATGGTGAGCGCCGACTTCAGCTCGCCGGAGCCGAGAATCTTGATCAGCGCGTTCTTGCTCGAGGCCAGACCCAGCTTCTTGTAGTCGTCCAGCCCGATTTCCTTGAGGCCATGCCCCTTGATCTGCTCCACCAGGCGATCCAGATTTACCACCGTGTACTCGGTGCGGAAGATGTTGGTGAAGCCGCGCTTGGGCAAGCGGCGGTGCAGCGGCATCTGGCCGCCCTCAAATCCGCGCATCATGCTGGTGCCGGAGCGGGAACCCTGGCCCTTGTGGCCGCGAGTCGAGGTCTTGCCCATGCCGGAACCCATTCCCCGGCCCACGCGCTTGCGCCCGGTGTTGGCTTTCCGTGGCGCGCGCAAATTCGATAGATTTCGTGTTGCCATCTTTCCCTCGCTGTAGCGCCGAACGGTCTTATCTTGCACCGCCGACTCGCGTTCTGTTGAAAAGTGAAAAAGTTAAATAGTGAAGAAGTGAATAAAAGACCTTATTGCAACCGGTGCTTCACTTTTTCACTCGTTCACTTCTTCACTAGTCTTCCAATATCCGGACCAGGTGCGGAATGGCCTTGACCATACCGCGGGTTGAATCATTGTCCACACGCTCAACAATCTGGTTGAGCCGCGTAAAGCCCAGGCCCTTGACCACCAGCTTGTGCTTGAATGGCGTGGAGTTCTTCGAGCGGTAATATTGAATGCGAATCGTCTTGGTTTTCGCCATGGCTTAGAATTCCTCCACCGACTTGCCACGCATGTTGGCCACTTCGGCCCGGTCGCGCAACTGCACCAGAGCATTGAAGGTGGCCTTGACGACATTGTGGGGGTTTGGCGAGCCGATACTCTTGGTGAGCACATTCTGCACGCCAACCGAGGTCATCACCGCGCGCACCGCGCCGCCGGCAATCACGCCCGTGCCTTCGGGAGCCGGCTTCAGCAGCACCTGACCGGCGCCGTAGCGGCCCAGAACCAGATGCGGAATCGTGGTATCGGTCAGATGAACATGGATCAGGTTCTTCTTGGCCGCCTCAATCCCTTTGCGAATTGCCTGGGGAACTTCCTTGGCCTTGCCGGAACCGTGGCCCACCACGCCCGCCAACGCGTCGCCCACCACCACCAGCGCGGCAAACGACATATTCTTGCCGCCCTTGACCACCTTGGTCACGCGATTGATGGAGACCACCTGGTCCTTCAGGTTGTACTGGTTTGCATCGAGTTTTCTCTTCAACATCGTCATTACTCTCTCGTCTCTCCAATGTTCAGTAAACCGTCGTCAATCTTTCCCTGCTCGATTGTGCTGCGCACTGTTCACCGTTCACTGTTTAACTTCTTCACTGCTACTAGAACTCCAGGCCTGCTTCGCGGGCCGCGTCGGCCAGCGCCTTGATGCGCCCGTGATAGAGGTAGCCGCCGCGATCGAAGACTACCTGCTTGATGCCCTTGTTGACTGCCAGCTCAGCCACTGCCTTGCCGAGTTCCTTTGCCGCCGACACATTGCCGCCTTTTTTCAACTTGATGGACGAGGCTGAAACCAGCGTTTCGCCCTTCTGGTCGTCGATCACCTGCGCATAAATGTGGTTCAGCGAGCGGTAGATGTTCAGCCGCGGCCGTTCCGCGGTGCCGGCCAACTTGCGGCGAATGCGCTGATGAATGCGCTGGCGGATTGCGTTTCTCTTGGTCTGCGTAATCATGGTCTCTCGTTCCTATCAGCGGAACCGCCCTGCGGCCCCGTTCGGTTGTAAAAGCAGCTATTAGCTGCTAGCTCTTAGCTTCTAGCTCATCTTGCTTGAACCCAGCTCTACAACTTCGCACGAAAAGCTAAAGGCTAAAAGCTAATAGCTAGAAGCTGCTTAATTACTTCGCTCCCGTCTTGCCGGCCTTCTTCTTCAGCCTCTCGCCGGAGTAGCGCACGCCCTTGTTCTTGTACGGATCAGGCTTGCGCAGTGAACGCATATCGGCCGCCACCTGGCCCACCTTTTGCCGGTCGATGCCGGTGATAATCAGGTGGGTTTGCTTGGGGTCAATGGCCACTTCGATGCCCGTGGGTAGCGGAACCTCAATCGGGTGCGAGTAGCCCAGCGTGAAGACCACCGTGCCTTTGCCCTTCATCTCGGCGCGATAGCCGATGCCCACGATGTCCAGTTCCTTCTGCCAGCCTTTGGTGACGCCGAGAACCGCGTTGGCGATCAGTGAGCGCGTCAGCCCGTGCATCGCCGCCTGGCTGTCGTTCTCGCGGTTGATGTGCAACTGTCCATCCTTGGTTTCCAGCGTAATGCCGGGCGCAATCAGCGCCGAGACCTTGCCCTTGGGCCCCTCGACCATTACCGTGTTGCCCTCTACTTTGTACTTGACGCCCGCGGGCAGCGGAATCAGCTTCTTTCCAATACGCGACATCGAATCAATCCTTCATCTGGCTTGCGAGTCCCGGCGGAGCGCCTTCGCTCCTCGTTCCACTGCAGCCTGAAAACAGCTTCTAGCTGCTAGCTTTTAGCTTCTAGCTCATCTTGCTATGGCTAATTCCATCGACTTAGCACAAATAGCTAGTAGCTAGCGGCTAGAAGCTAGTAGCTGCCTTTACCACACTTCACACAACAATTCCCCGCCCACGCCCTCGCGGCGCGCCTGGCGGCCGGTCATCACGCCCTTGGGCGTAGTGAGAATCGAAATGCCCAGGCCCCCCTGAACGCGCTTAATCTCGTCGCGGCCAACGTACACGCGGCAGCCGGGGCGAGAGATGCGCGCGAGATCCCGAATGGCAGCTTCTTGGCCGCCGTATTTCAGGTACACGCGCAGCACCAGCTTGCCTTCCTCTTCCTGTGTCTTGTAGTTCGAGATGTAGCCCTCCTCCTTGAGGATGCGGGCGATCTCGGTCTTCAGCTTCGAAGCCGGTACATCCAGCTTCTGATGACGCGCGCGGATTGCATTCCGGATTCGCGCCAGAAAATCGGCTACTGGGTCGGTTAGACTCATTCCTTCTCCTTCATTCCCCGTTCGCTCCCCGTTCTCTGTCAGAACCAGGAGAACCAGCGGAAATGTCTACTACAGCTTCTAGCTCTTAGCTGCTAGCTTTTAGCTCATCTTGCCGGAACGCACTCGATCAACTAAGCACGAACAGCTAGAAGCTAATGGCTAAAAGCTAATAGCTGCTTTTCTACCAGCTCGACTTGACGACGCCGGGAATCTCTCCCTTGAGCGCCAACGCGCGGAAACACAAGCGGCAGACGCCAAACTTGCGCAGAAAACCTCGCGGCCGCCCGCAAAGCTGGCACCGGTTGTGCTTGCGGCTGCTGAACTTCGGCTTCCGCGCGTCTTTTACCCTTTTTGCAGTGGTCATATCTCTCTTATCCCCTTACGCGCCTTACGCACCTTGCCGGAACGGCATACCGAAGTGCTTGAGCAGCGCTCGCGCTCCGTTGTCGTCCTTGGCCGTGGTCACGATGGTGATGTTCATGCCCTTCATCTTCTCCACTTTTGCGTAATCGATCTCCGGAAAGATGAGCTGGTCCCTCAATCCAAGCGTGTAGTTACCGCGCCCGTCAAAACTCTTCGTTGACACGCCGCGGAAGTCTCTCACTCTGGGCAGCGCCGTCGAAATCAGCCTGTCCAGAAACTCATAGGCCTTCTCGTTGCGCAGCGTCACCATGGCGCCAATCGACATACCAGCCCTTACCTTGAAGGCGGCGATTGATTTTTTCGCCCTGGTGGTCACCGGTTTCTGTCCCACAATCGCCGTCAGGTCAGCTACCAGCGGATCCAGCAGTTTGGTGTTCTGCGTTGCCTCGCCCAAGCCCATGTTGACGACGATCTTCTTCAGCTCCGGAACCGCCATCGGGTTCTCAATGCCCAGCTCCTTTTGCAGAGCCTGCTTGATCTCCTTGTGATACTTCTCTTTCAGTCTTGCCGCCATAACTCTTTACTCTCTTTCTTCCGGTCTCGGATTGGCCCTCATGCCGTTTACCGTTGCGGAAGTGCTTGCCGCGCGGACGGAGTTTTGTTCGTTCCGTGCCGCTCTGGTTCCTCGATGAACAATTTACTTCTTCACTCGTTCACTTCTTCACTGCAGTTCCTACCTCTTCGTCGGCAGATTCTGCCCGCAATTCTTGCAGATGCGTACCCTGATGTCGCCTTCAAGCTTCGTAGTTGCGCGCGCCGGGCCGCAGTTGGGGCAAATCAGCACAACATTGGAGACATCGATGGGCGATTCCTGCTCGGCGATGCCGCCCTTGGTCCGCTGGCCCCGCTTGCTGGAAACCGTCTTCTTGACCACGCGCACGTGCTCCACCAGCACCGTGCCCTCGTCGGGAAATACGCGCAGTACGCGCCCCGTCTTGCCGCGGTCCGAGCCCCGGAGAACCTTGACCGTATCATTGCGATGAATTTTCAAACTCGGCATCTTCTCTCCTAAACCACTTCCGGCGCCAGCGAAACAATCTTCAAAAACTTCTTCTCGCGCAACTCGCGGGCCACCGGCCCAAAGACGCGCGTGCCTACCGGCTCGTGAGTATCGTCGATTATCACGGCGGCGTTCTCGTCGAAGCGGATATAGGTACCGTCGCGCCTGCGATGCTCCTTGCGGGTGCGAACGATAACCGCCTTCACCACCTTGCCCTTTTTGATGGTGCCGTCGGGCGAGGCTTCCTTGACCGCTGCGGTCACAACGTCGCCCAGGCCTGCCTTCTTGCCCAGTCCGCCGCCCAGCGGCAGAATCACTTGCAGCTTGCGCGCGCCGGAGTTATCGGCTACCGCGAGCATGGTTCTCATTTGCACAGCCATGGGTTCTTC